>Ga0105240_10000785_pt1 | contig 57570 bp, 47 predicted proteins | sample KBSC54metaG_FD_80426 | JGI IMG/M metagenome (GOLD analysis project Ga0105240, IMG submission 80426) | Corn rhizosphere microbial communities from Kellogg Biological Station, Michigan, USA - KBS C5-4 metaG | ecosystem: Host-associated > Plants > Roots > Rhizosphere > Soil | place: Michigan, USA... | reverse complement strand
TGGAAAGATCCGTTGGGCCGCAACGCCTCTCGACAGCAATTCCAATGTGGATTATGGCAATATCAAAGCCATCCGGGACACCTTCTATGCACGCGGCTATACCACGCTCTCCAAACCGTTGTATTCGGTTGGAATGAGCAACGGAGGCGCATTTTCCTCTTCGCTGTCCTACCTGTATAAATTCAAAACTGGTATAGCATATTGTGCCCAGGGATATAACGTGATCTTCAATGTCTCCACGATACCCTTCCAGTTCTGCATGGCCAAATACGACAACAGCACCGAAGTAGGTACGCAAGGCGACGCAGATGCGCTGACCTATTCGCAGCTGCTGACAAGCCATGGCGTATGCAGCAAATATTTCCTGCACGACAGATCACCTGTTTATCAGCAGCGTTTTGCCCGGGATTCCGCCATCAGCCTCAGCACCTCGGCAGCGCTTTTTAATGAACTGAAGAACAATCACTGGTTGGACACCAAGAACTATCTGCTGGCCAGCTCCGACAGCCTGACATCGATCTTTAGCGCCAATCCTTCCGTTTACCCTGCTTACAATAGCTTATCACCCATATTGAAGCAATATGTGGCGGACCAGATCGACGACATGTATGCCGCGCACAAGTTCTTTAGCGACCTTGATAAGACAACGCTTAAATTCCTGGATTCACAATGTCAGTAGCCGGGTTATGACCCTATCTACAACGGTATCCTGCTCTCCCTCTTCAATGTATCCAGCACGATCACACTCTGCAGCCGGGCTATATTCGGCACCTCTCCCAGCTTCTCCACAAAAAACTTCCTGTACGACACCATATCCGGAACGATGACCTTGATCATCATATCATGCTCCCCGCCGATGACATGAAATTCCACCACTTCCGGAAAAGCCCTGATCCTTTCGATAAACAGACCACCCTGTCGTGAGCCATGTTCCTTCAGGGTAATGTACACGAAGAATATAATGAACTGCCCGAGATGATTGGTATTGAGCACCGCCGCATAATGATCGATAATACCCGTGGATTCCAGCCGCCGTAGCCGTTCGTGAATAGGCGTAGTGGAAAGCCCGATCTTCCGCGCCAGCTCACGTACCGACAACTTGCCATCCAGCTGCAGTAAGTTCAATATCTGTATATCGACGGTATCCAGCTCATAGCCGCTGGATAAGCTTTGTCCTGTTTTCATGATAAAAATCGTTTAAAAAATAACAATTGTCATTTTAAATGGCCTATTATCAGTAACTATGTCCCAAATTTACATTTCGGAAAGGACATTTGCTATCTCTTCTTATTTTTATATAGTCTTCAATTCCTTCCATATGTCACCGGGGTCCTCTCACCGCATAACAGCAGCAAAAGTTACCAGCCGGCAGCGCATTATCCTCTGGCTGGCATGCTCGGCAGTTTTCTTCGAGGCTTTCGATGTATCCATTGTCAACCTGGCCCTGCCGGTGATCGCCGAAGACCTGCACATCTCCATTGCCACGGCCCAGTGGGTCCAAACGCTCTACCTGTTGAGCTTTGGCGGTTTTCTGCTATTGGGGGGGCGCCTGTCCGACTACGCCGGCAGCAAACGTATTTTTCTTCTCGGCATGCTGACGTTTGGATGCGCCTCGGCACTGGCCCTTTTTAGTCATCATATCATTCCGCTGCTCATCGCCCGTACAGTACAGGGTGTCGGAGCGGCACTGGCCATACCGGGAGGTATCTCGCTTTTAGGACGGCATTTCGGGGAAGGCCGCCCCCGTCAGACGGCCATGGGTATCTTCGGAGCCTTTGCCGCCGTGGGTTTTGCCGGCGGGTTGGCATTGGGAGGAATGATCGCCTCATTCTATGACTGGCATTGGATCTTTGGGGTAAATGTCCCGGTCATCCTGCCTGTGCTGGTGGCAGGACATTACCTTATTCCCGGAGAGAAAACGAATGTCACCGCTTCACCGGGCCCCCTGACCGCCTGCTGGCTGACAGCCACGCTGCTGCTGTGCTGTTATAGCATACACGAGTTGAATTCCCTGGGCTGGCTTGCATTGCCCCTGCTTACGATAGCTTGTATTTCGGGCATCATCCTCGTCCGTTGGGACCGCAGGCAAACACAGCCTTTTTTTCCCGAAAGTATTTTTTCCACAGAGATGGGCTACAGGGCCTGGGGCGCATCCCTTATTCTGGGCGTCTGCTTTCTCAGTTTTATATTTCTCTGTACCCTGAGCCTGTTTGAAGTGATGCACTGGGATGTACGATCCATTGGGCTGCTGATGTTCCCCTACAGCATCGCCTCAGCGCTGGTAGCCAAATTCTTTCTGCCCTGGTTATTCGCCCGTATGAAGGTGCCGGATGTGGCGTTGCTGGCAATGGTATGCCTGATAGCCGGTCTCCTGCTGCTCATAGCAGGCATCGAGGCGCGTCAGATGATCTGGTTCCTGGTGGCGTTGTTTCTTGTCAACAGCGTCAGTATCTCCATCGCCTATCCATCCCTCACCATTCTCTCCCTGACAGACGTCCCATCTGCACGGCAGGGGATCGCGGCAGGACTGCAATCCGCCATCTATTCCATGGGGTCCAGTGTAGGTTTGTCCCTGGTAGGGCTTTGCCTGCAATCATCCACCCTGCAAGCGACATCCACCCTACAGGCCATATCCACCCTGCAAGCCACATCCACCTTGCAAGCGGCATCCACCCAGATAAGCCTTACCTGCATGGTGATCATGACCATTTGCTGCATAGCGCCGGTGCTGCTGGTAAAGCGTAGTTTATAACCCCAAATTCTGTTTGCCCGCGCGTAGCAATTTGTTCCTGCCCGCATCGATGACATGATGCAGATCGTAGCTCAAGGTCAGCCGGAAATTACGGCTTTGCGTAGAACCATAGCTTTCCAGGTTGAACTGGGTGCCATAAGTACGGGTAAGATTATGCTGCTGTACAAAAGGGTCCGTAACATTCAGCGTCACGATGAATCTGCGGTCAAAAAATTTCCGCTGGATGCCCATGTTCATGCTGACATAGCTGGAAGAAACGCCCTGGGGATTGGCATACCGGTTCAGCAACAGGCTGCCGGTGATATTCCACAACCGCGTAGGAGTGTAGGTAAGATTGAAGTTGGAGTACAGTGATCCTCCATCATGATAGTTATTGGTATGATGATCGAAATCGCTGTACACATTGTAATTATAGCTTGCCCCCAGGTTCATCCGCAGCTGCCTGGAGAAAGTATAGCCGGCCCAGGTGCTCGTAGAATACTCTGTACGATGACTGATATTTTGATACGTGGTCTGTGTCACACCATCCGGTAAAAGAGTCTGTATCTGGCTGAAAATATCCTGGACCTTGTTGAAGCTCAGACCATAGTTCAGATAGAACTTGTCGCTGTTCTTCCCCAGGTAGAAGTCGAAATTGTGCGCCGTCGATGCCTGTAATCCCGGATTGCCAAAGCGGATATTATAAGGGTCTGAATAATCCACGCTTGGGTTGAGCTCGCCGATGCCCGGTCTGCGGATAGTGCGCCTATACACGAGCGTGACACTCCACTGGCTTTCCCAGGTCTTATTGAAATTGGCGAAGGGAAGCCAGTTCAGATAATGGTTGGCCGTATCCTTTTTCAGGGAATACAGGTCGAAGAACACGCCCGTTCTTTCCAAAGCAGTGCCCGCGGTGAGCGAGAATCCACGTCCCAGCATCTGGCGAAGCGAACCTTTGAAGTCCGTGATGGTCTGTGTAAACCGGAGATGGCTGCTCAGCAGATCGCTGGTGACCCAGGAACTGTCCGTCTTGTTCAAAAACCGGGTAGACACATCCACGAGGTTGCCGCTGTAATTATAATAAGAGCCCAGGTACAGGAATGTTTTCTGCCCGATCAGCGGCTTGTTATAATCCGCCCGGATGTTATACCCCCTTATCCAGCTGTTGTTGTCCTGCTGCTGGGTAGAGTCGATGCCCGTAGGCGTATGGTCCGGGTAAAAATAGGGCTGATAGAAATCCCGGTGGATGAGATTGGATGAATAGTCATACGAGGCAATGACCTGGAAGTCTTCGCCCGGCTCATCACCCTTATGCCGGTAGGTTACGCTCACATTGGGGTTTACATTATGCCCCGTGCTGAGCTTGTTGCGGTCGCTCAGCTGGTAAATGCTGCCTGTATGGTCGATATTGGTGTACTCCGTGAAATTGCGGTTGCGGAAATCGTTGGTATTTATCTGTGCGACGACATTGATAAAATCATTTTTATCCAGGTCATAATCTACGCTCAGCCTGCCGTTGGGGCGGGTATTCCTGTTGGTATAGTTGTTCGTAGTATTTAAAAAGTTCGTGGAATCGGGATAGATATTCTGTCTTTTTGACCAGCCGTCCCCCGTGAACTCATTGTATCCTGTTCCCCCGCTGAGATTGATGGCCAGTCGCTTGTCACGATAATTACCGTTAAAACCAGCCCCGGCCTCTCCTCTTGTACCGCCGTAGACGCTGAGCCTGCCGCCCACACCGATCTTCCCCTTGCGGGTGACGATATTGATCACCCCGCCTTCCTCGTTGGCATATTGAGGGGGTGGATTGGTCATCACTTCGATCTTTTCGATCATATTCCCCGGAAGGGCATCCAGGAAGTCCTGCAATTGCCGGGCATTGAGGTTGACGGGTTTTTCGTCTATCAGCACTTTGGGTTGTTTGCCTCTCACGGTGAGATTGCCGTCGGCATCTGTGCTGACCAGGGGGACATTCTTCAACAATTCATTGGCGCTGGATCCTGCGCTGAGCGGAGACTCCGCCGCATTAAAAGTGATATTACCATTCTTACTTTGGACCAGCGGTTTTTCAGCATATACCACGGCGGCTGCCATCTCTGTGGTCTTTGCCGTCAATTTGAGATCATTCAGACTGAAATCATTCCGCTCGGGACGCAGACGGATGCTGTCGATAGAGAGAAGATTGAACCCTACACTGGAGATACGCAGCTGATAAACGCCCATATCCAGACCGGAAAACGTAAACTCCCCATTACCGTTGGTGGTTGTGGACCGCCCCTTTCCAGGTTCAGCCGGGCAGAGAAGCTCTACGGTTGCCGCAACAACAGCCTTTCCACCCGCTTCTTCCAGCACATTGCCTGTAATAATGCCTCCATTTCCGGAGTTGCGTTGAGCCGTCAAAGGGCCGCCGATGAATACGGCTATACAAACGAGTAGGGGTCCTGTCACCTTCATGAGAGCAAAATAACCCGCCATCAATTAATATCACATTAATTTGTGATTAATGGCGGGTTACTTCAATGAACAGGCGAAAATATTAGATATTTTTAACGTTTCTCGGGCTATTAGCTAATTTTAGCAAACCGACGGATTAGAAACAATACCTGATGGCAAGACCAAACCGGGCTGCATTGAAGTCTGAGCCATGTGTCAGCACAAAAGCCGGCCGCCAGTCGAAGGTAAAATTGATAGGAACATCATTGATCTTATAGTCCAGGCCGGCGAGGGGACGCAACAAAAAGTCCGTCGTACCATTGCCAAAGGCGAGACCGGCGCCGCCACCCAGCACCCATTTCAAACCATCTGCATTCGCAATATCCCCATGATACTGTAATTCGGGCTCCAGCAATGTCACTCCGTCACCGAAGAGCAGCATCAGTTCACCGGCTACGTTCTCATTGAAAAAGTGCTTTCCGGATAAGCCTGCCCAGGTGCCATACTTGCTTCCGAACTCAACACGCATACCAACTGCGTTGTCATAGGAAGAGCCCTTCTGGGCAGATGCCTGTTGTACAAAAAGAAAAGAGAAGACTGCCATGCACAGGTAAAGGGCGCGATTTTTTTTCATTTTTGGATGTTTTTGGTTACTATAAATTCCACGCAAATAGAATGAATTTCCTGATATTCAACAATACTGCCAAACCGTGAAAATTTTCTACCGGTTTTCGGGTATTTTTCTCTTTAACCATTATCTAAACGAAGAAAGTCAACGTTTTATTGAATAAAACAAAATCCGCCAAAATGCCGTACCTTTGCCCCCCGATTTAAATTAAATAATAATATGGCTACAGTAACCAGGGAGAATATAGGGCTCCTGACGGATAAGATCATCGTCAACGTAGCGAAGGGCGACTATCTGCCGTCTTTCGAAAAAGCCTTGAAAAATTATGGCAAACAGGCCAATATTCCCGGATTTCGTAAGGGAATGGTACCTGCCGGGCTTATCAAAAAAATGTACGGTAATTCCGTCTTTACCGACGAAGTATTACGGACGGTGGAGAAAGAGTTGACGACCTATATGACCAATGAGAAGCTGGAGATATTCGCTCAGCCATTGCCTTTACCTGAAAATGATGCGCGCCAGATAGATATGTCCAAACCGGACGATTATTCCTTTGCCTTTGAAGTGGGTCTCAAGCCCGCTTTTAACCTGGCAGACCTTGGCACTGCCAAGCTCACCCGCTATAAGGTGGAGGTCACTCCCGCTATGATTGATGAAGAGGTGGACCGCCAGCGGACCCGCAATGGCAAAATGACGGAACCCGGGACAGTGACGGACGATGAGAACGTCCTGAACCTGCAATTCACTGAGACGGATGCTGCCGGCCTGCCTGTCGAAGGGGGTGTAAGCAAGGACAATTCCTTACTGGTAAAATATTTCAATGAAGCCACTCGTCCCAAATGGATGGGGCTGAAGAAGGACGACTCCCTGGTATTGCAATTGTCCTCTGCTTTTGATGAGAAGGAGAAGGAATGGGTATTGAATGACCTCGGTCTGTCAAAGGAAGACCCCGCGGCTGCCGACAAATATTTCAAGGCTACCCTCACCAAAGTCGGGCTGATAGAAAAAGCTGATCTGAACGAAGAGTTCTTCAAAGCAGCAGCGCCTAATAAAGATATAAAGACCGAAGAGGAATTCCGCAACTATATCAGGGACGAGATCCAGGCCTACTGGGATGGCCAGAGCGGCAATCAGCTGCAGCATAGCCTTTACCATGTGCTGCTGGACCATACCCACATCGAATTCCCGGAAGCTTTCCTGAAACGCTGGATGCAAACGGGCGGTGAACACCCCAAGTCCCAGGCAGAAGTGGAGCATGAGTTCCCTTCATTTGTCAGCCAGTTGAAATGGACCCTCATCGTGGATAAGGTTGCACAGGAAAATAACATCGAGGTAAGTCCTGACGATATCCGTGAATTTGCAAAACAGCAGTTATTCGGTTATATGGGCATGCCCGCCGGCGGAGAAGAACAACCCTGGATCGCAGACTATGTACAACGGATGATGCAGGACAGGAAATTTGTGGAAGAGACAGTTCACCGTATACGGACAGACAAGGTCTTCGCATGGGCAGGGACCCAGATCCACCCCACGGAAAAGGTCATCAGCCGGGAAGAGTTCCAGCATATGCAGGAAGAGCACCAGCACCACCACCATTAGTAGATCATATTGCTAAAAAATACCAGCCCGGGCAAAAAACCCGGGCTTTTTTGCTATTTTCGGCCCCCCAACTGCTATACTGTCAGTTTTTTGGCAGTTTAAAAGTTTGGACGGAGATTTGGAAGGAACATATGGTCCTTGTGATCGACTAGGCATTAAAACATTGAAAAATATAATTATGAATCCAGTAAATGAATTCGAGAAGTATGCTGTGAAACACCGTGGAATTTCCAGTAATACACTGAACGACTACAACAAATACGTTGTCACCAACCTCACCCCCAACATTATAGAAGAGCGCCCGATGAATGTCGCCGTTATGGACGTATACAGCCGGCTGATGATGGACCGCATCATTTTCCTGGGATATCCCATCAACGACGAGGTGGCCAATATCGTGACCGCGCAGCTGCTGTTCCTGGACAGCACAGACCGTCACCGCGATATCCAAATGTATATCAATTGCCCCGGCGGCAGCGTCTATTCCGGTCTGGGCGTTTATGATACCATGCAATATGTCACCCCCGATGTAGCCACCATTTGCATCGGTATGGCAGCCTCGATGGGACAGGTATTGATGTGCGCCGGAACAAAAGGCAAACGCACAGCCCTCAAGCACAGCCGCGTCATGATGCATCAACCCAGCGGCGCCATCGGCGGACAGGCTTCGGATATCGAGATCACAGTAAATGAGATCAAGAAACTGAGGAAGGAACTGTACGAGATCACCGCTAACCACACGGGCAAGACGGCAAAACAGGTGGAAAAAGACAGCGACCGCGACTACTGGCTGACAGCCCTGGAAGCCAAGGAATATGGTCTGGTGGATGAAGTGCTGCTGTTAAATCCCCGTAAGGAGAAAAAAGACTAATAGCACCGGAATTAAATATTAAAATCAAAAAAATATTAAGATGAATTATTCGAAATATCTGCTGAAGCCCACCCACTTAGACGATGAGCCGGATGAAAAGGAGCCCAAGGATGAAAAAGGTCCTGATCTCGGCATGCTGGCAAAAAAGATGGAGAAGTATTTCTTTGAGAACAGGAGCGTAGAGTTGTGGGGAGCAGTGGACGACAAGAGCGCCAGGGAAGTAGTCACCAAACTGCGGTTGCTGGACGCTGACAAGCCCGGAGAAGAGATCAAATTCTTTATCAACAGCCCCGGCGGGGTAGTGACTTCCGGTATGGTGATCTACGATACGATGAAATTATTGAAAAGCCCCGTAAGCACCATCTGTATGGGACTGGCGGCTTCCATGGGCTCCATTCTGCTCAGCGGTGGCGTCAAAGGCCGCCGGTTTGTCTTCCCTCACTCCGAGATCATGATCCACCAGCCCAGCCTGGGGGGATATATGCAGGGCGTGAGCGTCGACCTCGAGATCACAGCCAAACAAACCAGGAGAGTAAAGGACATCAGTGCCCGGATCCTGGCTGACAACTGTGGTAAAAAGGTAGAACAGGTGTTGAAGGATTTCGATCGCGATTACTGGATGGATGCGAAAGAAGCCATCGATTATGGCATTGTAGATCAGATTATTGAAAAAATTTAGCATAAGTAATTAATTAATAATCACTTAGAAAAAAGACCGTCGTCTGTTTAGCAGCGGCGGTCTTTTTCTCCACATGCTGGCATTATTCAATAAGTTGGGTAACTTTGTAGTCAATCTGAATAAATAGAGAAATGGCAAAAAACACATTACATTGTTCCTTCTGCGGTCGCAACAGGGACGAAGTAAAGATCCTCATCGCTGGCCAGGAAGGGCACATCTGTGAGAACTGTGTGGAGCATGCGCAGGAGATCATTCAACAGGAGCTCATGATACGGGAGGATACGCCCGGCGGCAGTTCGTTTAAGCTTACCGTCAAAAAGCCCATCGAGATAAAACGTATCCTGGATGAGTATGTCATCGGTCAGGATGATGCCAAAAAGGTATTATCGGTAGCCGTATACAACCATTACAAACGGCTGCAGCAAAAAGTAGTGGAAAATGAGGTAGAGATCGAAAAGAGCAATATCATCATGGTAGGCGAGACCGGTACGGGCAAGACCCTGCTGGCAAAAACGATCGCCAAATTGCTGAATGTGCCTTTTGCCATTGTCGATGCCACCGTATTTACAGAAGCCGGTTACGTAGGTGAAGACGTAGAAAGCATCCTCACCCGCCTGCTGCAGGTGTGCAACTATGACGTGACAGCCGCAGAAAGAGGTATCGTTTACATTGATGAGATCGACAAGATAGCCCGCAAGGGTGATAATCCTTCCATCACCCGGGACGTAAGCGGGGAAGGCGTTCAGCAGGGATTGCTGAAGCTGTTGGAAGGTACGGATGTGCTGGTGCCTCCGCAGGGTGGCAGAAAACACCCGGAACAAAAGCTGATAAAGATCAACACCCAGAATATCCTCTTTATTTGCGGCGGAGCCTTCGACGGTGTGGACAAGATCATTGCCCGCCGGATCAACACGAATGCCATTGGTTTCAACGTCAATAAAGAGCAGCAGGAGCAGGCTAAAAAGAACTTGTTGCAGTACGTGAATGCGCCTGACCTGAAATCCTTCGGTCTGATCCCCGAACTGCTGGGTCGTCTGCCCGTGGTCACCCACCTGGATCCCCTGGATAAGACAACATTGCGTTCTATCCTCACAGAACCAAAGAATTCCCTCATCCGCCAGTATAAAAAATTATTTGAGCTGGAAGGGATACAGTTGTCCTTCGAGCTCGACGTCCTTGACTTTATGGTGGACAAGGCCATCGAATATAAATTGGGCGCCAGGGGACTGCGCAGCATCTGTGAAAGCATCCTCACCGACGCCATGTTCGAGCTGCCTTCCGCAAAAGAAAGCAAGTTCCATCTCGACCTGGAATATGCCCGGAAGAAGTTTGACAAGAGCAAGATGAATTTACTAAAAGTCGCTTAAAAAATAACCGGGGACCCGCATCAGCGGGTCTCCTAATTTCACACCTATGCAGGAATTGATCAACAGGCTGATGGCCGCCGGGCTTACAGAACCACAGGCCTATAAAGCCATTGAAGTGATCAAGGATTTCTCCAAAGAAAAATTTCCCATCTTCGCCGGCGCCATCGACAAGCTGTTCGATAAATATGACACCCGGCCGGAAGACGATTTTATGCCTTAATCGATTATTCTGTTTATTTCAGCACCTCCCGGGCAATGACCAGCTTTTGAATTTCCGAAGTGCCTTCTCCTATCGTACAGAGCTTGCTGTCACGATAGAATTTTTCCACCGGGAAATCCTTCGTATATCCATAACCTCCAAAGATCTGGACGGCTTCCGTGGAAGTACGGACAGCCACCTCACTGGCATAGTACTTAGCCATGGCGGCTTCCTTGGTCATGGGCAAATGCCGGTTTTTCTTATCGGCAGCCTGGAATGTCAATAGCTCGGCAGCGGCAATTTCCGTAGCCATATCGGCGAGCTTGAAAGAGATGCCCTGGAAGTTGGAGATGGGCTGATCGAATTGATGTCTTTCTTTGGAATATTGCAATGCAGCATCCAACGCACCTTTCGCGATGCCCAGAGACAGTGCCGCAATAGAGATACGCCCTCCATCCAATACTTTCAGGGACTGTTTGAAACCTTCCCCCACATTTCCCAGCCTGTTGGCATCGGGGATCCGGCAATTATCAAAGATCATTTCAGCCGTCTCGCTGGCGCGCATGCCCAATTTATTTTCTTTTTTTCCGCCGCTGAATCCTTTCGTGCCTCTTTCCACGACAAAGGCAGTAGCATTGTTCTTCGCCCTTGGCTCGCCTGTCCTGGCTATCACTACAGCGATGTCGCCGCTACGTCCATGGGTTATCCAACATTTAGTGCCGTTGATCACCCAGTCATTCCCCTCCTTCACAGCTGTGCAACGCATGTTACCCGCGTCGCTGCCTGTACCCGCCTCCGTCAGACCCCAGGCGCCCAATGCCTCTCCGGAAGCCAGCGCCGGGAGATATTTTTTCTTCTGCTCTTCGTTCGCAAATGCAAGGATGTGACCCGTGCAGAGGGAATTATGCGCAGCCAGGCTCAGACCGATGGATCCGCAAACCCTGGCGATCTCCTGTATGATAGTGACATATTCAATATAAGAAAGCCCCGATCCGCCATATTCTTCGGGCACCAATACCCCCATCATACCTAATTCTCCCAACCTTGTAAAAAGTTCGCGGGGGAATTCCTGCGTTTCATCCCATTCCATGACATGAGGTCTGATATACTGTGCCGCAAAATCCCTGGCCGTATGAGCCACCTGCTGGGTGATCTCTTCTGTTGAAAATTCCATGTATATTATTTTTCAGAGGACTGTCCTGGAAAGAACCAGGCAACAACCGGAATGGCTATTGCCTGGTAACACTTTGGCAAACAATCATTATTAGAACGCAATACCTTGGCAGGTATTATTATTACACGCAAGTTAAATAAAATATTTCAAACATACTAACAGTTGTTAGCTTCCCGGGAACGGGAGCCGGCAATAAAAAAGAGAGCCAGCATATACTGCTGGCCCTCAATAAGATAAGATACGGATAACAGCGTGCCTGTGGCACGCTCTGTCAATAGTAATACCGGTACGGCCTTGGACGGGCGGGCCGGTAGCTCCTATGAAACACCTGTTCAGGCAATATCTGCCCGAGTCCTATGATCAGGCCTGCATTCAGGCTGAATTGATAAATGCTGGAATAACCGTCGATGCTGGAACCTGCGCCATAATTGCTGAAATAAAAACCGCCACCAGCCCCGTCAACAGGAGAAAGAAGCTGGGCCTTTAACTGAAGTCCCACGCGTGGAGATACATAGATATTTGTCCCCAGCTGAACCCCCATCGCAAACTTTGTGTCGTTGGAATAGTTGTTGGAAGGGTCGGTTCCAGGAGTAAGCACGGCAGCGCCAAGAAAAGCGCCGATAAACGGCCTGACGGTGGAATTGGGAATATTAAAGGATTCGACCCCGCCCAGCATAAAATAATCCAGCCTGAGATCTCCCCCTGCCACCTTGTCCCCACCATAGCCGTATTGATAGAGACCGGACTGTGTATTCATATGATTATACAGCAGTTCGATACCAAAACTCCGGTTGAGATTGAATTTGAGCGATCCCCCAAAATTGAACGCCCCATTGATCCGGCCATAGGTGTCATAAAAATCGGTACGACTCGCAAAAGTATATCCGGCTGAAGGGATTAGCTCCACTTGCGTCTGAGCAAAAGAATGCATGACCAGCAATATAGCCAGCGGCAGGAGGACGAGAATTTTCCTCATAACATAAAAGTTTATGTTAAGGATAGACAGCCGGAAAAGCCAAAGGTTTAAAGCCCGATAGGATTTACTCCTGCTTAACGATTGTTAAACAATTGCAAATTGAGAAAACATCCCCTGCCGCAAACACCCCCTCTTATCCCTAAAAATACCTTCCTCTGACATGATCTCCCCCGACGAAACCGTTTTCGAAAAAAATATTAGTCTATAAATTTGGTAGACTAATAATCACAATGTATTTTTATGGCCTCGTATTTGTACAACACAACTGACCCGACCCACGACCTTAAGAGAAATCTTTCATATGGCAAGCAATCGTTAGACGGCCCCCTGTTTCAACAGAGGGCCTTTTGTTTTCGGCTTCCGGGTTATCAAAAATTTACCTTCACCCGAAAACCATTAATGATGGCCCTTCAGGTCGATCAATCCCGCGACAAAGATGCCTTGCCGGCAGTAAAGTCCCGTTGAAGCAACAGGTTAGCCGCACCGGCATTCGGCAAAAATATCAATTACAATCGCAGGCAAAACGCTATTGCCTTAGTTGCAATCATATGTATACGTAGAGGTGGCCATATCATTACTGCCGGTGCCCTGCGTGGCGCTAATTATTTTTCCGCTCGCATCGAAAGTATAGGTGATACTCTCCGTAACGCCTCCGCCGGTGATGGATTTGGTGAGGTGCCGCGTCTTCTGATACACAACTCCGAACTGCATCCACTGTGCCAATACCTCCAGGTCGCCCGTCATCGACGCCTTATCCGTATAGTAGGAATAGGTATAGCTGCCGCCAGCCTGATCCGCCTCTGCTATGTCCCCATTACTGTATTGATACGTGGCTTCGATGATAGCGCCACCGTTGCTTTGTGAAGAAGTTTTTGTCAATTGCCGGTTGCTATCATATGTAAACCTGTATACTGTGACATTGTTCGCCCCCATGTGCATGATAATATGATCGGCATCTCCATTAGCATTCAGAAATACCGTGTCGATAGCGGGTGAAGTCCCCGTAATATTGATGATGATCATACCGCTGGCATAAGTAAAGCTCTTTGTATAGGCGCTGCTGCCATCCGAATACTGTACAGTGCCGAGCCTGCCATCGCTGCCATACGCGATGATATAATTCTCCGACCACCCGTTGCCTTTCACCTGTAGCCCCGTCAGCTTGCAGGAGCTGCTGGCCGGGTGATCGCTTTTATGGCAGGATAGAAAGGTCGTTACCCCGATCAGGGCCGTCAATACAATCAATTTATGCATAGTTAATGTTTTGCTTGTTTCAGGGCCCGAAACTAACCCTCCGAACCCTTTCCAGCAACGCACTTTGCGCCGGCGGAGGCAGATTTCGCGTAACTGGTCCGTCAAAGCCGGGCGCCGGCAGCATAGCCGGATCCGCCTCCTGCGCAATACTTCAACCAGCTGCCCATATCCGGGCCTTTTATCAGCCCTTTTCACTATTTTTCCAGGATGGAACCACCATTGACTGCACATGCGTAACTTCTTTTTATCGATATTGATCCTCGCATTGGGCTCAGGTGCAGCAGCACAATCCTTTCCAGGACTCCAATTCAACCATCTTACCACTGAAGGAGGACTTAGCAGCAATACCACCACCTGCCTGACGGAGGACAAACTGGGGTTTATCTGGATCGGCACCGACAATGGCCTTAACCGTTGCGATGGCTATAGGGTAAAACAGTATTTCCACCACGATGCCGACAGTAATTCATTAGTGTTTAGCGATATCCAAACGCTTTATTGCGACAGGAAAGGACGCATCTGGATCACCACCGGCGGCGGCGTCAGCTGCTTCCTGCAGGATAAGAATGTCTTCGTGAACTATTCCACGGAAATGCCATCTCCCAGACGACTAAAGAACAACAACAGCGTCCTGGTAATGGAAGATAAGGACGGTACGATATACCTCACCAATCAAAAAGATGTCATTTTTCAGGTGCGGGACGACATGAGCCTGCGGGAGATAGCAGTACAAACAGCGCCCTTTTCTTTTGAAAACATTCCCAAAGAAGGATACGAAGGGATCATGACCGACCATAATGGGAAAAAATGGGCCTATTGTGCCAATCGGATCTACCTCCTCGCCCCATCTACCTTCCAACCCATTCAGACATTTGACTTTTCCCGCCAGCTGGCGCACGCATCCATACGTCATATCCTGGAAGACCAGGAAGGCCGCTACTGGATCAGCACCTGGGGGCCATCCCTATGGCTCTTTGAGCCGGCCAGTGGAAAATTAAAGCTGGCCCATAACCTGCCTGTAACAGATATCCTCGAATGGCGTTACAACGATCAAAGCTGGCTGATAGCAGAAGCCATATATTCGGGCGTCTACCTGCTCGATCAGAAAGGCGAATCACTCAAAAAGCTGGATTGGAATGCCGCCGATCCGCATTCACTGGAGGGAACATTGTTCCTTTCCCTGTACACGGACAGCCGCAGGAATCTATGGATCTGCACTAACCGGGGAGTGAATTACGTGCAGGCTTCGGGAAAGATCTTCGATATCCACCCTGTGACCCAACCCGGCCGGCCCGACTACGAACGTACATCGACAGGTATTGCCTTCAGCTTTTTCGAGGACAGCACCACCACCTGGCTCTCTACGAGGTTTAAAGCTACTTTTGTCTATGACAGGGACATGCAGCTAAAAAAATTCTTTACCAGCTTGTATCCACTGTCCGCCACAGCCAACAAATGGTCGCTCAATGCCTATTATTTCTTCAAAAGAGGATCCGATCTGTATATCAGCACCGACAGTGGCCTGGTCGTATATGATCTGCTTCATGCATCGACAAGACTGTACTTCCCGGTCACAGCGGAAAAAGATGGCGCTTTCCGCACCATTGTCGCGCTGGACAGCAGCCGTATACTCATTCGTACGGTGAATAAAGGGCTGTTTATCTTCAACACCATCACCAGGACATTCATAGATCATATTCCCGTTCGGGATTCCACGGCTGGCCCCCTGCCAGGAAGATTGAACTACCTGCTGAAGACATCGAAGGGGGACTTGCTCCTCAGTGGCAACGAGGGTAGGAACCTCGTAAGGTACATTCCCGGGCAACACCGGTGCGTGCCTGTAACACCGTCTAATGATTCCATCTATCACTTCCTTTCAAAAGGGATCTATGGCATGGAAGAGGACAAGCAGGGCAGAATATGGCTGGCGGCCAGCGATGGGATCTTTATTTACAACGCAAAAGCAAACATCATAGAAGAGCATTTCACCGCAGACGGCAGAATGGGCGCCATGTTCAGGATATGTTTCGACACGGCGCAGAATGCCTGGGCCAACGGTAATTCCGGGGTCTGGTGCTATATCGCATCAAAGAAGAAATGGATCAGCTTCAATGGCCGCGACGGCCTCCCTGGCAGCGATTTCGCCGGTTTTATCAGTCCCGGCAGGAAAGGGGAGATCATCGCAGGGCTCGAAGGAGCCCTCGCCGTATTCCACCCGGAAAAATTGAACTTTGTCAGCCGCCAGCTTCCTGCCATCATTACAGAGGCGGCAGCCACCGACGCGACGTTGCTGTTCCCTCTTGGCAGCGGACAGGGAAAAAAACTACAGCTCCCCGCAGGCAGGAATTCTTTTTCCGTGGACTTTGCCATACCCGGCTATTACAACACAGCCTCGCTGCAATATCTCTATAAGCTGGCGCCCCTGATGAACGAGTTTAGGGCCAACGATAATGGACATATCAATTTCAACGGCCTCATGCCAGGCCATTACACCCTATTTGTGAAGGGCGAGGACAAGACAGGCGACCTGAACACGCGGGAAGATAAGATGGACATCGTGATAGCCCCGTTCTGGTACCAGTCATGGTGGTTCGGGTGGACGGCCCTCCTCCTGCTGACGGCCCTGGCCATTTTCCTTGTCAAAAGACGTATCTCTGCCATCCGGAACGAATCGGCCCTCAAACAAAAGGTCATCGAGACGGAAATGCAGGCCCTCCGCGCTCAAATGGACCCCCACTTTATTTTCAACAGCCTCAGCAGCATCGAGAACTTTATCATGCAGAATGAAAAAAGGCTGGCCAGCGATTATCTCAATAAATTCGCCTGGCTGATACGAATGATACTCGACAGCAGCCGCAATGAGCAGATCCCCCTGGCAAAGGATATGGAAGCGCTGCAGCTCTACATAGACCTGGAGCAGATATCCTGTAATAATAAATTCATCTATAAGGCTATCATCGATCCCATCCTGCTGAATGAAGACTATAACGTACCTCCCCTGCTCATCCAGCCCTACGTGGAAAACGCCATCGTGCACGGACTGATGCCCAGCCGGAGCGAGGACCTGGCCCTGGTAGTCATTGCAAAACTGGAAGCCGATATGATCAGGTATATCGTAGAGGACAATGGCATCGGAAGACAGCAGGCACAGCAATACAGGATCAGGAACAAACCTTTTCACAAAAGCGTCGGATTGAAGATCACCGAAGAGAGGATAAATATATTCAATCGTCAGACCAGGAGCAACGGATCAGTCGTTATCACAGATCTGTACGACAGGTACGGCGCCCCCCGGGGCACCCGGGTTGAGATCACTATTAAAGCTATGTAACATGCAGCCGCTCAACGCCATTATTGTGGACGACAACTTCAACAGCCTGCAAAACCTCCAGCAAAAGCTGGCCGAATTCTGTCCCGACATCAAGGTCCTGGCCGTCACCCAGTCACCTGAGGAAGCCATCATATTGCTGAGGCAGCTCCATCCGGACGTGCTCTTCCTGGATATCGAAATGCCCCGGATGAACGGTTTTCGCATGCTGGACGAGCTGGATGAATATGATTTCGATGTTGTGTTTACCACCGCCTATAACCATTATGCCATCGACGCCATCCGGATCAGCGCATTCGATTACCTTACCAAACCCATCGCCATCAAAGACCTGCAACAAGCAGTGGAACGGTTGATCGCGACCCATGATCTCCACACCCGGCAAAAGCTTGAATTGTTGAAACAGTCATTCACTGACGCCAAAAGCCAGGAAGACAGGATCGCCGTCCCGACAGGTGACGGGCTGGAATTCATACCCATCAGCCTTATTGTCCGTCTCGAATCCAGCTCCAACTATGCAAAGATCTTTCTCACGGATGGCAGGAACTTCGTGGTCACCCGGCTCCTGAAGGATTTCGAGGGTATGCTCCAGCCTTATCATTTTTACCGCATTCATCATTCCCACCTTGTTAATCTCAAATATGTAAGGAAGTACATCCGCGGCGATGGCGGCCAGGTCGTCATGGACAATGGGGATGTCATAGACGTGGCCAGAAGAAAAAAGGAAGAGTTCCTGAAATTATTCAGCCATTGACCAGACACAGGCCGGACCTTCCCAACCCATGCCGTCCCGTCCGCCCCTCACACCGTCACGACCAGCCCATCATAGGCCAGCTCCATCCCTTCCGGCAGGCTGCGATTCACCTCTGCATGAAAACCCAGCTGGTGGCTGATATGCGTAAAATAAGCCCGCGGTATTTCCAGCTCCTTTACCAGATCGACGGCTTCCTGTAACGTATAGTGAGAGATGTGTTTTTCGTGACGAAGCGCATTCAATACGATGATCTCGCTGCCTCTGATCTTTTCCTTTTCTTCCTCATCGATACGGTTGGCATCTGTGATATAGGTGAAATTGCCAAAACGGAAGGCCAGCACAGGCATTTTCAGATGCCAGACAAGTAGGGGGCGAATATCGATATCTCCTACTGTAAAAGGATCGGCATCTATCCTGTTGAGCCGGATGTCCGGTATCCCCGGGTATTTCATTTCGGCAAAGACATAAGGGAATTCACGGACAATGGTCTCCTGCGTCATCTCATTGGCATAAACATCCATGGGCCGCTGCTGGAAATAATTATACGCCCGCACATCATCGAGCCCCGCCAGGTGATCTTTGTGGGGATGCGTAAATACGACACCATCCAATGTCCGTACATTCGCCCGAAGCATCTGGCACCTGAAATCGGGTGTAGTGTCCACAGCAAGAGTCGTAGTGGGAGATTGAACGAGGATACTGCTGCGAAGCCGTTTGTCCTTCTTATCCAGGGAAGCGCATATAGCACAGGGACAGGCGATCATAGGAACTCCGGTGCTGGTGCCTGTGCCCAGAAAAGTGATCTTTAAAGATGGATAACTCACTTGTTAAAGGTAAGCCGAAACTTCTAAATCGCGCCTCAGGGATTCTCAACAAATTTAACCCTTCGGCGCGAAATCTCTTATGTCGGAGAACTTCGTCAGAGCATCGTCCCTTGCTCAGAACTTCGTAACCTTCGCTTCGCTTGGTTATGGTCAACGAACCTGTGATCCGTTTTATGCGACTGAATGATGCATGGTAAGAACCTCTTCGTATATCTTTCTGACTTCGGGAGTCAGATTCTCAGGTGTGATCTTCAATTGAGGAATGATATCCACCAGTGTATTGATACGACCTTCCAGCTGGAGAAATTTGTTGAGCACAACCACTTTCTTTTGCTCGAGTATACAATACCCGCTCTGGAAGTTGCCTCTTTCATAGCGAACGATGTATTCAGCCTCATCCAGCACTCTTTCGATCTTATCCAATGTGGTTTGAGTATACTTCATCATTTCAACCGTAAAGGTAACAAATACTGGTCCTTCATGCCAATCAGCCCTTTCGATCTTATCCACAGCATGTGCAAAAAACATGGTTTACCATGAAATTACCCATACATCAGGTGACCTTGCTGGTCATACGGATCACCGGAACGATCATTTCCTCCAGGCTAACGCCTCCATGCTGAAATGTGTTGCGGTAATAATTTACATAGTAATTATAATTGTTGGGATAGCATAAAAATCCATCTCCGCGGGCAAAAATAAAGGATGAATTCACCGTAGGCACCGGCAAACCCGCTTCTTTGGGATCCCGGAATGCCAGCACTTCCTTGGCTTCATAGTTAAGGTTGCGTCCATGCTTATAACGGAGATTGGTAGTAGTCTGTTTGTCGCCGATGACCTTATATGGCGTTTTCACCCGTACGCTGCCATGATCGGTGGCAAGAATAAGATTGATCTTTTTATCGGCTATCTTTTTCAGGGCCTGGTGAAGAGGTGAATGTTCGAACCAGCTGGCTGTAATGCTGCGGTAGCTGATCTCATCACTGGCCAGCTCCTTCAGGACCTCCATTTCCGTGCGCGCGTGGCTCAGCATGTCCACAAAATTATAAACGATGATATTGATGTCGTTGTTCAGGAGATTATGGATATTGTTCACCAGATCCTGTCCCGCCTGATAGTTCAATACCTTCGTATAAGAAAATTTCAGGTTGTCTTTTTTCAGCCGCTTTAACTGGGCGCGGAAAAAGTCTTCTTCAAACAGGTTTTTTCCCCCTTCTTCGTCATCGTTCTTCCATTGGTTGGGAAATTGCTTTTCGATGTCGATGGGCATCAGTCCGGCAAAGATGGCATTGCGGCTGTATTGGGTAGCGGTAGGCAGGATACTGTAAAAACTATCTTCCTCCGCTATGCGAAAATTTTCCGAAAAAATAGGCTGTATGGCCTTCCACTGGTCAATGCGCAGGTTGTCCAGCAGGAGAAAGAAAGTGGGAGTTCCTTTCTCTACATGCGGGAGCACTTTGAAGCGAAAGAGCGTATGGGACATGATGGGGCCTTCTTCCGCCCGGGGATTGACCCAGCGTGCGTAATTCTTCGATAAAAATTTAAAAAATTCGGTATTGGCCTCCTGTTTTTGACTCTGCAGCACTTCCCGCATTTCCGGGCTATCCGATTTTTCCATTTCCAATTCCCAGTAAACCAGCTTTTTATAAATATCCATCCATTCGTTGTAATTCGGGTTGCTGTTGAGGGCCATAAAGAGGCTGCGGAATTCCTGCTGATAGGCAGTAGTTGTCTTTTCCGCTACCAGTCTTTTATTATCGATGATCTTTTTCAGGCTGAGCAGTACCTGGTTAGGGTTTACCGGCTTGATCAGGTAGTCCGTGATCTGGCTTCCGATGGCATCATCCATCAGATTTTCCGTCTCATTCTTTGTGATGAGCACAACGGGTATCTGCTGATTGACCTCTTTGATCTTCGCCAGGGTCTCCAGACCTGTAATGCCCGGCATGGTCTCATCCAGCAGGACCACGTCGATCGGGTGTTCCTTTACAAAATCGATGGCGTCAAAGCCATTGGTCATTTCTTTTACCTCATAGCCCTTGTTCTCCAGGAACAGGATCTGTGAATGCAAGCTTTCTATTTCATCATCGACCCAGAGAATTTTTGCAAGAGACATAGGTTCGCTTTGCACACCGGGTATGGTTTACCACAGAAAATAACCCATCCCCGGTGTACATTTAATGATGGGAGACCTTCGTCGGACCTGCTTCGTCACGGTCCTCCTCGATCGTAACCTTGCGGTTACAGCCAGCGAATCTGTGATTCGCTCAAGGTAAATTTAGATTATCCGCCCCGTATTTGTAGCTTTGAAGATTGTTTAAGATCGTTTTAACAAAATCCAACAACAATGGCTCTCCCCCCGCCCCGCAAGATCATCAACGATCCTGTATACGGCTTTATTACATTAGATCACCCGCTGTTGCTGGACATCATCGCTCATCCCTATTACCAGCGTCTGCGCCGCATCCACCAGATGGCCTTTGCTCACCTGGTCTATCCCGGGGCCGTACATACCCGTCTGCATCACTCTTTAGGCGCTTATCACCTGATGTGCAGTGCATTGGACGAGCTGAAGCGAAAGGGCGTTCCCATCCTTCCGGAAGAAGAGCTGGGGGCGAAGGTCGCCATTTTACTACATGACATCGGGCATGGACCTTTTTCCCATGCTTTGGAAAATGTCCTGATACGGGACATGCATCACGAGGAGATATCCATCCTTATCATGCAAGTATTGAACCAGGAATTTGACGGACAGCTGGATATTGCCCTCCGCATTTTTACCGATGCCCACCCCAAACGTTATTTGCATCAGCTGGTATCAGGGCAGCTGGATACAGACAGAATGGATTACCTCACCCGGGATAGCTTTTTTACAGGTGTCTCGGAAGGCGTCATCGGGTATGACCGCATCCTGAAAATGCTCGTTGTCCATGAAGGCGAGCTGATGGTGGAAGAAAAAGCCATCTATTCCATCGAGAAATTTCTCGTCTCGCGACGCCTGATGTACTGGCAGGTCTATCTTCATAAAACGGTGCTTAGCGCCGAAAAAATGCTCGTCAGGATAATGGAAAGAGCAAAAGAGCTGTTGGCAAAAGGTTTGCTGGTAAGTTCATGTTCGCCCATCCTGGATCTTTTTCTGGGGGAGGGCAGTGTGCGCGAACCTCTGGTTCGTCCAGGCAGCGATCTCATCAGGAAGAACCTGGAGAAATTCTGTCTGTTGGACGATTACGATGTGACGACAACCATCAAGCAATGGATGTTCCACTCCGATAAGGTTTTATCCCTGCTTTGCAGGTGTCTCATTGACAGACGGCTGTTAAAAGTTCGATTGCAGGCAACCCCCTTTAGCGAGGAATACGTAACATCATTGAGAAGACAGGTCAGCCGGCAGGAGTCCATTACCCTGGAAGAGGCGCAGTATCTCGTTTTTACGGGTCAGGCAGTAAATACGACCTACGATCCCTCGGGAGAAGAGATCAATATCCTATTCAAAAACGGAGAAGTAAGAGACATCTCACAGGTAGACAATGCACTTATTCAGCAAACGCTGGCAAGCCCCGTGAAAAAATTTTATATTTGCCACTTACGGGTCGTAGACCCGTTATCCGAAGGATAGACATTAGATCATTTCCGATAAACGCATTAAATTTCGCAAAATGCGTTTATCGGATACAAAAAATATAGTCCAAACACCATGACATTTTCTGCCGCACAAATAGGGATGCTCATCAACGGCCGGGTCGAAGGCGATCCCAACGCCTCGGTCAGCTCATTCGGAAGAATTGAAGAAGCTGTAAAAGGGCAGCTTGCTTTCCTTGCCAACCCAAAATATGAGGAACATCTTTATACCACTGCGGCATCTGTTATCATTATCAACGAGACACAGGAGCTCAGGCAACCCATCGGGGCCACCCTGATCCGGGTCCCGGACGCCTACAGCGCTTTTGCCGTGCTGCTGGCCAAATACCAGGAGATTGAAGCTCAGCAGCTCTTCGGCATTCAGGAGCCATCCTATATCGCAAAGACTGCAAAACTGGGACAAAAGGTGTTTGTCGGGGCCTTCGCCTACGTGGGTGAAGGCGTAGTCATAGGCGACAATGTCAAGATCCATCCCCATGTCTACGTCGGTAATAATGTGAAGATCGCAGACCATACCACACTTCATGCGGGCGTAACGATCTATCACGATTGTTCGATAGGAGCGCATGTGACGATCCATGCGGGTTCCGTCATCGGCAGCGATGGATTTGGCTTCGCTCCCCAGACGGACGGCAGCTTTAAAAAAGTTCCCCAGATAGGCAACGTGGTGGTGGAAGATTATGTGGAGATCGGGGCCAATGTTACCATCGACCGGGCCACCATCGGCTCTACCGTGATAAAGAAGGGAGCCAAGCTGGACAACCTGATACAGATAGCCCATAACGTAGAAGTAGGAGATCACACCGTCATTGCCGCCCAGGCAGGTATCAGCGGCAGTACCAAGATCGGCAGCCAGGTGATGATCGGCGGCCAGGCAGGCATTGTAGGCCACCTGCAGATTGCCGATGGAGCCAGGATCAATGCCCAAAGCGGTGTCACCAAATCCATCAAAACCCCCGGCGGAGCCGTCACAGGCACTCCCGCCTTCGACTATACCAGCGCCCTGCGTAGCCAGGCCCTCAGCCGCAACCTCCCTGAGCTGGAAAAAAGGTTGAAAGAACTGGAAGAGCTGGTCAGGCAATTGTTGGCGGAAAAAGTGTAATAAACTATCTTGAGCTAGCAACTCTAATAGTTTTCATCTATGCCAAATACCGATAAGTTCCTTCAAGCCATAAAGGACGGTTACACCTTCAAAGGAGAGTCCATTCTAATGGGTATCGGCATGCTGGACGGCCATGCTGTACCCGGCGCACGCGTCTCCCTTCCTCTCCGGACCATGAACCGTCATGGATTGATTGCCGGCGCCACAGGTACCGGTAAAACAAAAACATTACAGATGATCAGCGAGGCGCTGAGCGACGCCAGCATCCCCGTGCTGCTGATGGATATCAAAGGGGATCTTAGCGGGCTGGCGGCAGCAGGGACCCCTAATGACAAGATAAACGAGCGTTATAAGCTCATCGGTATAGACTACAAGCCGGCCGCCTACCCGGTAGAGTTTCTCTCTTTGAGCAAGGAAAAAGGCGTTCATCTCCGGGCAACGGTCAGCGAGTTCGGTCCCATCCTGCTCTCCCGGATCCTGGGTCTCAATGACACCCAGGAAAGCGTCGTCGCCCTCGTCTTCAAATTCTGTGACGACAACAAGCTGCCCCTGCTGGATCTGAAGGATTTTGTAAAGGTGCTGCAATATGTCAGCAACGAAGGCAAGGCGGAGATCGAGAAGACATATGGCAAGATCGCCACCAGCTCCACCGGCACCATCCTGCGAAAAGTGGTCGAGCTCCAGCAACAGGGCGCCGATCCCTTTTTTGGAGAAAAAAGCTTTGAAGTGAACGATCTCATGCGCATCGGGGACGACGGCAGAGGCATGATCAATATTCTCCGGGTCACGGACCTCCAGGACAGACCCAAATTATTTTCCACCTTTATGCTGCAGATGCTGGCCGAGCTCTACGCCACCTGCCCCGAAGAAGGCGATCCCGACAAACCCAGGCTGGTGCTGTTCATCGACGAGGCGCACCTCGTCTTCCAGGAAGCGGGGGACGCGCTGCTGCAACAAATACTCACCATTATCAAACTCATCCGAAGCAAGGGCGTGGGCGTCTTTTTCTGTACGCAGAACCCCACAGACGTTCCCGCCGGAGTCCTCTCACAATTAGGTTTGAAAGTACAGCATGCGTTGAGGGCTTTTACAGCAGCCGACCGCAAAGCGATCAAACAGGCGGCGGAGAATTATCCCGAATCTGAATTTTACAAGACCGAAGATCTCATCACACAGCTGGGTATCGGAGAGGCATTTGTAACCCTGCTGAATGAAAAAGGCATTCCCACTCCTCTTGTCCATTGCATGCTCTGTTCTCCCCACAGCCGTATGGATATCCTCACACCCGCAGAGATCGATGGCGTCACCGGCAAATCCAGGCTCGTCGCCAAATACAGTGAGACCATCGATAGCGAAAGCGCTTACGAGATCCTCACCGCCAAGCTGGAAGAGGCGGCGAAAAAAGGCGGCGGCGATGGGGGAGGCGATACGGGTAAGAAAGCTGCCAAACCGGAGAAAAGCACCCTGGAAAAGCTGCTCGACAGTCCCGCAGCCCGTCAGGTAGGGCGGACGGCAGCCAGCGTCATTACCCGTAGTCTGCTGGGAGCATTGGGTCTCGGGGGACGCAGCAGCAGAAGCAAAAAGAATAGCTTATTCTAAAACTCCTGCCTTCCTCCCCGTCCGCCGGCAATTATCACAGATCCCGCAATCCTTCGAGTTTTTATCTCCAAAGTAATTGGCAAGTATCCGGCTCCTGCACTCCAGGGATAATTCCATATACCGTATAATAGCCTGTATGCGGGCAGCAAATTGTTCCTTTCTCAACCTGAGCCCTACCGGGTCGATATACAGCTCTTCCACCGCCGGCCGGGCTCTGGAAAAATACAATTGCGGCGTATCCTTCTGAGGTATATAATCGATAAGATGATACGCCTGTAATTGCCCCAGCTCTTTTGTTACCACCGGAACCTCTTTCCCCGTGAGGTAGGCCAGCTGCTTCTCCCGGACAGCCGTAGGTCTGTCGAAAACTCCCTCATAATTACGGAGCAAGGCATGGATCAACGGCTGCAGCGCCGGATGATTATGTTCAAAATCATACAGCGCCTGTTTGGACGTGGTAAACCGCACCGTCGAAGGTAAGAACACCTGCTGTTGAAAGCTCATCAGACCCTCCTGTTCCAGGGTCCTTATCACATTCAATGCCGTAGCCGTATCCACCGAAAAAGCATCGGCAAACCGGCTGAGGTCGAAATCATAATAATTACCCTCCCCGCCGCCGACCGGCAACTGCAGGTAGTTCATCAGCTGCTGGTATACGGGTCTTATTTTTTCCATCGGCGGGAAGCGGGCATCCGGCAGCATCTTCAGTCTGTTGCGGTCCTGTCCGTCGCAGAGCAGGATAGCATACGCCTTATCCCCATCCCGGCCCGCGCGGCCAGCTTCCTGGTAGTAGTTCTCCACCGACTCGGGAGGATGGAAGTGGATCACTGTCCGGACAGATGGCTTATCGATACCCATGCCAAAAGCATTGGTACTAACGATGACGCGCAGCCGGTCCTTCAACCACGCATCCTGCACAGACCCCCGCTCCTCCCTGGAAAGCCCCGCATGATAGGCTCCCGCAGGAATGCTTAGCCGCGTAAGCTGCTCCGAGATCTCCCGGGTAGCCCTGCGGGTATTGCAATAGACGATGCTGCTGCCGGGCACTTTTTGCAGGATGTCGGCGGCTTTTTGAACCTTCGCTTCCGTCGAAAAAAAACTGTAGGAAAGGTTGGGACGTATAAAAGGTCCCTGGAAAACGGCAGGCTCCCGCAATTGCAGTTTGTCGGCGATATCTTTCAACACTTCCGGCGTGGCGGAAGCGGTAAGGGCCAGCATGGGCGCCGTCAGCTGCTGCCTCAGCGCGGCTATACGCAGGTAAGGTGGACGAAAGTCATACCCCCACTGGGATACGCAGTGCGCTTCATCCACGGCGATGAGATTGACGGATAAAGAAGGAAGATATTCCTGGAAAAGATTTGTCTCCAGCCTCTCAGGTGAAACATAGAGGAACTTACAATTACTTTCGATGGCCAGCCGGAGAGTACCCGCGACCTCTTTCTGCCCCATTCCTGCATAGAGGGCAAAGGCCGTAATATGCTTGCGGCGCAAACGGTCCGTCTGATCCTTCATCAGGGAGATAAGCGGACTGACCACCAGGCAGAGACCGGGCGCCGCCATGGCAGGCACCTGAAAGCAAAGAGATTTCCCTCCCCCCGTAGGTAGCAGCGCTATAGTGTCTTTTCCCGACAATACACTTCGTATGATGTCTTCCTGTAAAGGCCTGAAAACATCATAATTCCAGTATTGTTTTAATATGGTCAGCGGCAATGAACTCATAACTACCTCGAAACTACTCTACTTTTTTGACAAACAAGCGTAGCGAATTAAGCGCCAGCACCACGTCGCTGAATCCCATCACCAGGGCAGCTACCGCCGGCGTAAGCAGCCCCCCTGCAGCCACCGGTATGGCAATGATGTTATAAAAAAAAGCCCAGAAAAGATTTTGCCGGATAGTGACGAAAGTATACCGGCCCAGCTTCAAGGCGGCGGGGAGACGCCGAAGGCCATGTCCCATCAACACCACATCCGCCGTCTGCAAGGCAAGCTGGGAAGCTTCGCTCATCGAGATGCCGACGGTAGCCCTGGCCAGTGCAGGGGCATCATTGATCCCGTCTCCCACCAGCGCAGTGGGCATTTCGGCACTCAGCCGGGTGATCACCTCCAGCTTTTGTTCCGGCGACTGTTGTGCAAACACCTTGTCAATGCCCAATGATGCGGCCAGAGGGAAGCACCTGTCCTGTTTGTCACCGCTGAGCAACACAGTCCGCAGCCCCTGGTCCCGGAGCCATTGCACAACCGCCCCCGCCTCCGGACGAACCTCGTCCTCTGCATCTATCCATCCCAGCAGCCGGCCATTGTGGACAACATATACATTGTGATAGTCTTCGTCGGTCAGATCTTCGGCGATCTTATAGGATCCGGCCATGTACACATCCCCTGTCTTTGTTTCCCCACGCATTCCCATCCCTCTGATCTCTTCGATCTTCTGCCATCGCAGGTCGCCTTTCTGACGCCACTCACGGGTGATGGAACGGGCGATGGGATGATGGGAATATTTTTCCAGCGAGAATGCGATACGCCGGAATTCTTCGGGACTGACGCTCAGCCCGCCGGTTCTTACCACCATGAATTCTCCTGTGGTCAACGTCCCCGTCTTATCGAATACCACCTGGCGGAGGTTGTTAAAGGACTCCAGACCTGCAGCACGGCGAAAAAGTACACCTCTGCGGGCGGCACGCCCCAATCCAACGGCAATGGCAGCGGGGGTAGCCAGCCCCATGGCGCAGGGACAGGCAATCACCAGCACGGCGATAGCCCGCATCAGGGCAGGGGTAAGATCATGCAAAAAAACAAAATTCACTCCCCACGTGACCATCGCCAGCCCCAGCACCACCGGCACAAAAACAGCGCTGATCTTATCCGCCAGCTCCCGGATAGGCGGTCTTTCCTGCTGCGCTCGTTGTACCATCCGGACGATGCCGGCCAACACGGAATCCCCCGCATCCACCGTTACCTGCCCCCTCACGGCGCCGGATACGAGGAGGCTGCCCCCTACGAGAAAATCCTTAGACTTTTTTTCAACAGGAATACTTTCTCCCGTCAGGATCGATTCGTCCACACTGGCCTCTCCCCAAAGGACCCTTACATCGGCAGGCACCCTTTCGCCACTGCGGACCAGGATCAGGTCGCCGCTGCGCAGCTGGGCAGCCTCCACCGGGAATACCATCTCCTGCTGCTGATCGTCATACGCCACCATGTTGGCCATTACCTTTTCTGTAAGGACAAGTTCATCCAGCGCCCTTTGTGTGCTGGTTACGGAAATATCCTCCAGGTAGTAACCCAGGAAAACAAAGGTGATGATAGCGGCAGCCGTTTCATAAAAAAGATAGGCCGGCCCCAGCCCCATCAGCGTACCGGAAAGGCTGTATAAAAAGGCTGCCGTAGCACCCACGGCTATCAGCACATTCATATTGGGGCGGCCTTTCCGGAGGCTTTTCAGCGCACTGCGACCAAAAAAATGCATGCCGGTGATATAGACGGGCAGGCAGAGGGCCAGTTGCACCCGGGGATTCATCAGCCATTGTAAGCCCGGCCATATCTCATGCAGGAAAAGTATTGCCGTAAAAGGCAGACAGATGATGGAATAACGAAGATGCTTGTTTATTAACCCTTGGGCCATACCGCAAACTAAGTTAATTTTACAGCATGGAGATCCGTTTTCATTTGCAGGATATCCTGCCGGCAGCCAAACGGTTCTGGCAGCAATGGCCCCTGCAAAAGGTCTTCGCCTTCCATGGAGCCATGGGAGCCGGTAAGACCACTTTTATTCACGCACTATGTTCTGCAAAAGGAGTCACCGATACGGTAGGCAGCCCCACTTTTTCCATTATCAATGAATACGCTTACCCGGAGGGGAAGATCTATCACATCGATCTGTACCGGCTGCGGGACGAGGAAGAAGCCCTCCGGGCCGGGGTGGAAGATGTGCTTTACAGCGGGGAGCTCTGTTTTGTGGAGTGGCCGGACCGGGCGCCCGGTATCTTTCCGCCGGCAACCATCTCATTACAAATAGAGATCATCGACCCTGAAACACGGAAAATTACACAGGTTAACGAGTGATTTTAGACCTTTAAATCCAATTTTAAATTGTAATTTGACGGGCACATGTCTCAGCAAAAACCAATAATCAGCACCTCCTTCAGTTATGAAACCCTGGAAGAAACCCTGGATGTGAAGCCGAAAGGCGTTCCCCTCCATATAGGCATACCCAAAGAAGTCGCCTTCCAGGAAAACCGCATAGCCCTGACACCAGACGCTGTAGGCGTATTGATAAGCAACGGACATGAAGTGATCATCGAGCACAACGCAGGGGAAGCTTCCCATTACAGGGATAAGGATTACAGTGAGGCAGGCGCCAGGATCGTGTATGATAAAGCCGAGGTATTCAAGGCCCCTATCCTGGTAAAAAGCGCTCCTGTTATCGAAGAGGACTTGCCGCTTCTTCAAATGAACCAGATCGTTATTTCCCCCATCCATCTTTCGGCCATGAAGGCAGACCTCCTGCAGAAGATGATGGACAAACGCATAACAGGCATTTCCTTTGAGAACCTCAAAGACGACAGCGGCACCTATCCCATCGTCCGGAGCATGAGTGAAATTGCCGGCAGTGCCGTCATGCTGATCGCCGGTCAATACCTCAGTTCCGCCAATCATGGAAAAGGCGTGCTGTTGGGCGGAATTTCGGGTATCCCTCCTACCAAGGTCATTATACTCGGAGCAGGCATCGTAGGCGAGTTTGCCGCCCGGGCTGCACTTGCGCTCGGCGCTTCCGTAAAAGTATTCGACAACAGCGTTTACCGGCTAAAACGGCTGCAGAACAATATTGGACAACGTATGTGGACTTCCGTGATAGAGCCCCGTATCCTGGCCAAACAGCTAAAAACTTGTGAGATAGCCGTCGGCGCCCTCTCTTCTCAAACGGGCCGCACACCCGTAGTAGTCTCCGATGAGATGGTAAGCAATATGCGGCCGGGAAGCGTGATCATCGATGTCAGCATCGACAGAGGCGGCTGTTTCGAGACCAGCGAGATCACTACGCATGAACACCCCATCTTTATGAAATACGGGGTCATTCACTATTGCGTCCCCAATATTCCATCCGGGTTTGCCCGTACAGCTTCCCATGCCATCAGCAATGTATTGATGCCTCTGCTGCTAGAGGCGGGAGAAGAAGGAGGGTTTGAGAACCTGGTATGGCATAAGATCCATCTGCGCAGCGGCATTTATCTTTTCAAGGGCGCTTTGACGAATTTCCATCTCAGCCAGCGTTTCGATCTGAAATATACGGATCTGAACCTGCTGATCGCCAGTCAGCGATGATATATTCAAATTAGGGACGACTTATACTCCATAATACTGATCACCTGCTGGCAGAAATCATATTCCTGCACATCATTCGAGCTGACGATGACCAGCCGCCCCTTACAATGGTCAGCGATCAATTTCCTGTACAGCGTGATCCCGTCCACATCTAAATTGGTACAGGGTTCATCCAGCAGCACCAGTGGCGTATCGGAGAAAATGGCCTGGGCCAGCCGGACCCGTTGACGCATTCCGGAAGAATAATAGCGGATCTGTTTATCCGAGGCTCCCTGCAGCCCTACTTCGCCCAGGATCTTCTTCACCGTCCAACCCGGAAGCAACGGCTTAAAAGAGGCATGGAACCTTAAAAACTCATCCGCCGTCATCTCCTCGATGACATCCAGGTAGGGGGCCGCAATAGAAAGATACTGGTATGCCTTGTCGGCCTCTATCGTCCGCCCGTCATCCATATACGCTATTTGCCCTTCACTGATGCCGATGGCACCCGCAATAGCCTGTAATAGCGTCGATTTACCCGACCCGTTGGCCCCTGTGATGGCGTAACTACGCCCTGCTATAAATTCGTAATGGAGATGACGAAAGATCCAGTCGCGATTGAAGCGTTTGCCGGCATCAGTCAGCGTAATCTTCATCCAGGCTGCTTTTGCTGAAGCGTTTAATAATCCCACGACCGCTCTCACGGATAAAGGTCACGATCTCATCCCTTTCGTCACTGGCCGGGAACTCTTCTTCCAGGAATTCCAGCGCCTGGCTGGTGTTCATGCCTTTATTATAAATTACCCGGTAGATATCCAGGATATGATTGATCTTGTCAATGGTAAAACCCCGGCGCTTGAGACCTACGGAATTGACGCCGGAATAGCTCAGCGGCAAACGGGCAGCCTTGATATAGGGGGGAATATCTTTTCCAACCAGAGAACCACCGCCTATAAAGACGTGATCACCAATCTTTACAAACTGGTGGACAGCGCACATACCACCCAAAATAACCCAGTCCCCCATGGTGACATGACCGGCAACCTGGCTGTTATTGCTGAGAATGCAATTATCCCCGATGATACAATCGTGTGCGATATGGCTGTAAGCCAGGATCATACAATTCTGTCCCACCTTGGTGACCCAGCGATCCCGGGTGCCCCGGTGAATGGTGACAAATTCACGTATGGTAGTATTATCGCCTATTTCTACGGTCGTTTCCTCGCCATCGAACTTAAGATCCTGAGGATCAGCAGATACAACAGCCCCAGGATAGATCCTGCAGTTTTTCCCGATACGGGCGCCTTCCATGATGGTGACATTACTGCCAATCCAGGTACCTGCCCCAATTTCTACATTGTGATGGATCATAGTGAAAGGGTCTACCCGAACGTCGGGTGCCAGCCGGGCATCCGGGTGAATAGAGGTATAAGCATGGATCAATGGGCGCTCAACTGATTGATTTTCTTTTACTTGGATCATTATTGGATCTTCCTTAAGGATTACAGCCTTCTTATTCATAGGCATATTAAAAATGCTGAGCTATTACCCAGCATTTCACAAAAATAAACTTATTTAACACATTTATCGTAAAATAAACTACCGATGGACTTCTCTTAACTTCTCTTTACCAACTGTGCCATCAGATCGGCCTCGGTGGCTATTTTATTTCCAACAAAAACAGTACCCCGCATTTCGCAGATACCGCGCCGGATAGGGTTGAGCAATTCCATCTTAAGGATCATCGTATCCCCTGGGACCACTTTTGCCTTGAACTTACAGTTGTCGATCTTTAGGAAATAGGTGTCGTATTGTCCTTCCGGCATGCTATTGATACACAGCAGCCCGCCGGTCTGCGCCAGCGCCTCTATCTGCAGCACACCGGGCATAACGGCATTGCCGGGAAAATGCCCCGCAAAGAAGGGCTCGTTGAAAGTGACATTCTTGATCCCCACGATATGTTTGTCGGTCAGCTCGATGATCTTATCCACCAGCAAAAAAGGGTGACGGTGGGGAAGCGTCTTCTCTATCTGATGGATATTAAAGACAGGCTGTTGATTGGGGTCGTATACAGGAACATTCTTTACATGCTTGTTCCTGCGAATGTATTGCTTGATCTTTTTAGCGAATTCCACGTTGGAGGAATGGCCGGGCCGGTTGGCAATGATATGTCCCTTGATGGGATAGCCGATGAGGGCCAGATCGCCTATTACGTCCAGCAGCTTGTGACGTGCCGGCTCGTTGGGAAAGCGGAGCTCCAGGTTATTCAGATAACCTTCGCTTTTAATCTCGATCTTGTCCCTTTTGAAGGCCTTGGCCAGACGCGCCATCTCCTCGGCTGTCACCGGCTTATCCACGACAACGATGGCGTTGTTGATATCGCCACCCTTGATCAGGTTGTGTTCCAGCAGCATTTCAAGCTCATGCAGAAAGCAAAAGGTACGGCAGGGGCTTATTTCCGATTTGAATTCGCGCATGGTCTTGAGCCCGGCATGCTGGGTGCCCAGCACCGGACTGTTGAAGTCGATGAGGGTCGTGACCTTATATTCCATGGCGGGCATCACCACCATTTCGACTCTTTTCTTCTCGTCGTAAAAAGGGATATTCGTATCGATGCTATACCAGGCTTTTGCTGCATCCTGCTCCAGCACGCCTGCTTTTTCAATGATCTCCACGAAAGGCTCGGAGCTGCCGTCGATGATAGGGATCTCGGGGCCATCGACCTCCATCAGGCAATTGTCTATCCCCATGCCTACCAGGGCTGCCAAAATGTGTTCTACTGTGCTGATCCTGGTACCGTTCTCCTCCAGGGTAGTCCCCCGGGAAGTATCGGTAACCAGTTCGCAATCAGCCTTTATCGTCGGCTGGCCCGGCATGTCCACCCGCTGGAACTGGTATCCAAAACCCGGGTTGGCAGGTTTCAGTGTCATATTCACCTGGATACCTGTGTGAAGACCTGTACCGGAAATACTTGTTACCGAAGCTAATGTATGCTGTTTATCAGGATTGAAATTTGCGTCCATTCTAATACTTGGATTCTGTTTGGGTGCGGACAAATATAAGGAAACATAAGCATAAGAGCAGGAATCGCTTATATCTCCTCCTCCCGTTCGAGCATGAGAATGGCGCTTTGCGGAACGATAAAGTATTTCTCTCCCTGGTACTGCACTTCTGTGGCGCCGCTCAATAAGAAAATAGCTATGTCCCCTTCACGGGCCTGGAGAGGGATATATTTCACCTGATCCTCTTCCTGCTTCCACGGCTCGTCGTCTCCAGGCATCGGAATTGCGTATCCAGGTCCGGTCTTGATCACATATCCCTGCTGTACTTTTTCCTTTTCCTGGACACCGGGGGGAAGATAAAGGCCTGAGCTTGTGCGTTCATTATCCCTGGCGGGTTGTATCAGCACCCGATCGCCAATTACAACGAGTTTCTTAAATTTATTATCTGGAGTCAAATGCATAAAGACAAAATTAGGCCGCACAATTATTGAAAACCAATTATTAACAAAATATTAGCCCCGGTGGTTGGCATAGGGCAAATGAATTAATTTTATTTGTACTTTCTAAAATATCAATCATGGAAGGAAAGAAACCCAAAATATTATTGTGCGAAGACGACCAGAATCTCGGAAGTGTGCTAAAGAACTATTTGGAATTAAGCGATTTTGATGTGACACTGGAACGTGATGGAAGACTGGGGCTGGCAGCTTTCCAGCGCGAGCGTTTTGACCTCTGTCTGCTGGACATCATGATGCCCCATATGGATGGTTTTACCCTGGCTGAAGAGATACGTGACGTAGACCCTGATATTCCCCTGTTCTTCCTTAGCGCCAAAACGATGAAGGAAGACATCATCCAGGGCTACAAGCTGGGAGCCGACGATTATATCACCAAGCCTTTTGACAGCGAAGTACTGCTGTTGAAGATAAAAGCCATTCTCAAACGCAACGATGACCTCAATAAGGAATCGGATAATAAGGAGTTCGACCTGGGCTCCTATCATTTCAATCCTAAGCTCCGGGAGCTTAGCCATAAGGGTCAGACACAGACCTTGTCCCCCAAGGAAAATGAGCTGCTGAAAATGCTGGCTGAGCATATGAACGACCTGCTGCCCAGGGAACAGGCCCTCAAAAAGATCTGGGGCAGCGACACCTATTTCAACGGTCGTAGCATGGACGTGTATATCGCCAAGCTAAGAAAATATCTGAAGGACGACAGCCAGATAGAAATTGTGAACATACATGGTAACGGGTTCAGGCTCGTCGCGCCCGTAAAAGCCTAGAACAAGGATAATTCGCCTGGTTTACCGGGTCCCTTTTTACCAAGATGTTCATAAGCTTTGGCAGTAGCTTCTCTGCCGCGGGGGGTTCGCATAAGAAAGCCTTCTTGTATCAGGAATGGCTCATATACTTCTTCAAGTGTGCCCGTCTCTTCCCCTACGGCAGTAGCGATGGTAGTGATCCCCACGGGGCCGCCTTTGAATTTTTCGATAATGGTCGAGAGAATGCGGTTGTCCATCTCATCCAGGCCATGTTCATCCACGTTCAATGCTCTCAACGCATGCTGGGTGATGCCCAGGTCGATGACCCCGTTGCCCAGCACCTGCGCAAAGTCACGGACCCTTCTCAACAAGCCATTGGCGATGCGGGGAGTGCCGCGGCTGCGACGGGAGATCTCCCCTGCTGCATCCGAAGTTATCCTTGTTTGAAGTATGCCCGACGAACGCAGGACTATATGTTGTAATGTTTCCGCATTATAATATTCCAGTCTGGACTTGATGCCAAAACGGGACAGAAGGGGTGCCGTCAGCAGACCACTGCGGGTAGTGGCGCCCACCAGGGTAAAAGGATGGATCGTCAGCTGGATGCTGCGCGCATTGGGTCCCGAGTCGATCATGATGTCGATGCGGAAATCTTCCATGGCTGCATAAAGGTACTCTTCTACCACCGTGCTAAGCCGGTGGATCTCATCGATAAAGAGAACATCATTCTGCTCCAGGTTCGTCAGTAATCCCGCCAGGTCACCGGGTTTTTCGATGACAGGCCCGGAAGTCTCTTTTATATGCACCCCCAGCTCATTGGCTACAATCCTCGACAAGGTGGTTTTTCCCAACCCGGGAGGGCCATGAAAAAGGATATGGTCCAACGCTTCTCCCCGCATCTTGGCAGCTTTGATAAATACCTTCAGGTTCTCTATCAGCTGAGGCTGACCGGAAAAATCCTCGATAGCGCCGGGACGTATATTGTTCTCAAACTCCTTATCTGAAGGGGTCAAAGCATTCTTATCCTTGTTGAGATTGAGATTGGACATAGAACAAAGATACCGGAAAACTTCAACCGGCACTCAGGGCAGCCTCTCCAATAAAACATCCGTAAACATATTCTTCGAATCATAGAACTCCTGCACGGGACTGAACCCTGACTGTCTGGCCAGGTAGTAGATCTCATCCAGCGAATATTTTTGGGAGATCTCCATGTAGATGGATTCGTTTTCCTTAAAGCTGATGACAGTATCTTCCCCGATGTGCACCTGCTGGGCGACACGGCTGATCAGGTAGCTTTTACAAGCGCCCGTGCCGGGATCATAGACAGGGTAGTGTTCAAACTGATCGATGTTGAAGTCGGCATGCAGCTCGCGATTGATCCTTTTCAACAGATTGAGATTAAAGGCCCGGGTAATTCCCTGCTTGTCGTTATAGGCGTCGAGAATGGTCTTGGGATCCTTTTTCAGATCGAAGCCTATGAGCAGCAGATCACCCGGCCGCATCCTGTCGTGTAATTGCCGGCAAAAAAGTATCGCCTGCTGCATGGTCATATTGCCGATGTTGGCACCCATAAAGAGTACGATCTTCCTCCTTTGGGAAATATGTTCCACATACTCCATCCTGTCCATATATTCTCCATTCAGACCCTGGAGATGCAGACCCGGCAGACTGAGCGGCAGCTTTTCTTTCAGCCATTCGATGACATTGGAAGAAATGTCGATGGGATAATAGGTGAAGTGGGTCCTGGCCTTCATCAGCTCCCGCAGCAGGTGCCAGGATTTGGTGGCATCGCCGGGACCCAGCTCCACCAGGTCGAACGGCTCGCCTTGAAAAAGATCGGCCATTGCCGGTGACTGATGTTGCATAATCTCCATTTCACAGCGGGTGAGATAGTACTCAGGGCTTGCCATTATCTGCTGAAAAAGCTTATCGCCTGTCTCGTCGTAAAAATATTTTGATTGGAGGTACTTCTGGGATGCGCGCAGACCATTGATCACGTCCTGGTAAAAACCGGACAAATGGCGACCTGTGAGCTTCCTGGTGGAGGTGACAGAAAACATAGACCTTAGCATTTTTAGTTAGACCTTATAATACAATCGAACCACGTAGTCGGTTCATCTGGCAAGACGTATGCCAGTAAATTGCCAGCGTAGATGCGGATGGAAAAAATTCCGGTAGGTCTTCCGGCTGTGATGAGCAGGGGTAGCTACAGAAGCCCCTCTCAGCACCATTTGACTCACCATGAATTTTCCATTGTATTCTCCGATGGCGCCTTCCGCCTTTTTAAATCCCGGATAAGGAAGATAAGCGCTTTCCGTCCATTCCCATCTTCTTCCCCAGCTAAATTTTTCGGAAGCAGCTTCCCATTCTCCTTCCGTGGGAAGACGCAAACCCTTCCAGGCCGCATAAGCAGCAGCCTCATAATAGCTGATGTGGCAAACGGGCGCCCCCGGATCCACCGGGCGCAACCCTGCCAGCGTATAGTAATGCCATTTATCCTCGATCAGGTGCCAGTACAAGGGAGCCCTGACATGATTGCTCTTTACCCAATCCCATCCTTCCGCATGCCAATACCTGAAATCCTCATACCCCCCAGCCTTCATGAAGTCCAGGAATTCGGTGTTCGTCACCGTCGTGGAAGCTATCTCATAGGCATTCAGATATACCTTATGCCGGGCCATTTCATTGTCAAAACAAAACTCCTCGCCCCCGAACCCTATCTCATATATTCCGGCAGGCATATGAACAAAACCACTCGCCCCGGAAACATGCACATCATCAACGTTCTTTTCCGACAGCGCCGGAAAAAGGGGATTGTGCCCGAGGATATATTTGATGTCTGTCCATAATAACTCCTGGTGTTGTTGTTCATGGTTGAGCCCCAGCAGCACCGTGTCCCGTAATACATTATCGCTCACGTCGCAGGACAGCAGCCGGTCCATCGCCGCATCCACGTATTTCCGGTAAGAATAGATGTCTTCCACGGAAGGACGGCTCAGATTGCCCCGGTCGGTACGGATGACCCTGGCGCCGATGGTCTCATAATAGCTGTTGAATACGTAGTTATAATCCGGGTTGAAGACCTTGTAGGCAAGATCATATTTCATCAGGACGAAGGTCTCCCAAAACCAGGTCGTATGTCCCAGGTGCCATTTGGGAGGGCTGACGTCTGCCACCGGCTGCACCACATAGTCCTCTGTCTTCAGGGGACGGCAGATGGCTTCGCTGGCCTGGCGTACGGTGCGATATTGCTCTAAAAGACTCATAGCTTGTTATTTTTCAGGTAGCTGACAAGGTCCGATATCGAATGAATACCCAATTGTTGTGCCTGACTTCTCCGCATCATCAGGGCATAGGCATTATTAAACCCGATAGGATCCAGCCAGGCAAGATCATATTCTTTAACAAATCGTGCCTTCACATAGTTATAAACGCTATCTCTGTCCCCTCCCAGACGGCGAACATCCTCCTTTGCAGGTTGCAGGATGGCCAGCAGGGCTGTACCCGTATATTCCGGGTACATGTCGATCTTATTATTGACCAATGCTTCAAAACAAATTTTTGTTCCCCCCAGACCCGTTTTGGTGTCCACCTGCAAGCCCGTGTATCCCCGGATCAGCATCGCATACATATTGATGAGGATATATTGCTCCGGAAAGATCTTGGATCCGAGTCTTATCGTGCCTTCGACGGCAGGAGCCGGCGCCTTGTACAATCCCTGCTCTGCCAGGAAATCCCGGGCGCATTTTTCAGGCGTCTGCCCGATATGCTCCACTTTGTAATTCAGCTCCGTCATGATCGAATCGTTGATACGGCCGGCTAATTTGTTCAATACAGGACCCAGCATGGGATATTTTTCCAGGACCTCTTTCCGGATGACAGGAGCCGCATAATACGGCGGGAAAATTTTTTTGTCATCCTCCAGTGTCAGCAGGTCATAGGTCTTTAATCTTCCATCCGTGCTATAGCCGCTGATGACATCGAGTTTCTTCTCGTAGGCCGCTTTGTACATGACAGCATCGCTGATGACGACCGTGCGGATCTTTAGCCCATATACCGTACGAAGCCCGATGTCGCCGTCGCTGCGTCCCATAAATTCAGGTGTAAAACCCGCCAATAGCCGGGAGTTGTATCCCAGGGGCAGCATATAGAAAGAAGAGAGCAGCAGGAACACCCATGGCAGTACCCACAGCGCCGTTCTTCTTTTTCTTCGTCCCATTCTTTGAACAAGGGACAGCAGAAAATCCAGCAGGATGGCCAGCAGTGCAGCGGGTATCGCGCCGGCCAGGATCATATTGGTATTGTTGAGGGCGATGCCGCCAAAAATAAATTCACCCAGACCGCCGGCAGCAATATAAGCAGCCAACGTGCCCACGCCTACATTGATCACCGTGGCGGTGCGTATCCCCGCCATGATGACGGGAAAGGCAAGAGGCAGATCGACTTTGGACAACCGCTGCCAGCGGGTCATTCCCATCGCCACTGCTGCTTCTTTCACCAGGGGATCTACGCCATTGATGCCTGTGTATGTATTGCGGATGATCGGCAGCAGCGCATAGAGAAAAAGCGCCGTGATGGCAGGCAGGGGACCGATACCCAGCAGGGGGATCATAAACCCTAATAACGCAATGCTGGGAATGGTCTGTAGTACGCCGGCTGTACCCAGGACAGCGCCGGCCGCCCGCGTATGACGGGTGATATAGATGCCCAACGGCACACCGATAAGAATGGCGACCAGCAGGGAAATAAAGGTCAGCCCGATATGCTCGAGGGTCTGTTGCAGCAGCTTACCGGATTCCTGCCGCATGAATTCCCAGAGGCTTTGCGTTTGCTCCATTAATTCCCCTTATTCTTAAAGTGATTAAATGCGTTGATAAGGGCAACGTGATCCGAAGGGTCCATCATTTTCACCTCCAGCAAAAACCGCTGGTCGCCAAAAAAGTCTTTTACATATTCATCGGCAGGGTGGAACAGCAGATCCTGTGGTTTGCCTGCCTGTATGATCCTGCCTTTATCCATCAGACAGATGCGGTCAGCCAGCTCAAAGGCCTCCTGGACGTCATGAGTCACCAGGATAACCGTCTTGTTCTTTAGCTCATCCAACTCTTTAAAATCCTTTTGTAAACTGGTCCTCGTAATGGGATCCAATGCCCCGAAAGGCTCATCCATTAATAATATGGGAGGGTCGGCTGCCAGCGCCCTGGCCAGTCCTACACGCTGCTGCTGACCGCCACTCAACTGATGCGGATAAGAGGGAAGATACGTTGCTGGAAGACCCAGCTTTTCCATCAGCGAGCAGGCACGCCGGTGGATCTTCTCCTTATCCCAGCCAAGCAGCCGGGGTACAATGCCGATGTTCCCGGCAACGGTGTAATGGGGGAAGAGACCCGTATTCTGAAATACATACCCTATCTTTCTGCGCAATTCTTCGGGAGGGCCATCCTGTGTACGTCTGCCTTCGATGCGGATCTCGCCTGAGCTGGGCTCGATAAGGCGGTTGATCATTTTCAGCAAGGTGGTCTTGCCGCTGCCGCTGCGTCCCAACAACACGAGGGTTTCCCCTTCTTCTACGGTAAAGGAAACATTGTCGACGGCGGTGTAACCGTCGAAGGTTTTTGTAATGTTGTTGACTGCTATCATTAGCAAAGGCTATGCTATTACAAGCTGCCGAAAAGATTGTTCAGGCATTCGGCAAAGGTGGGATGGGCAAATACCATGTCCCTGATCCGGTCATAAGTGACCCCTCCCATCATAGCCATCTGCAATATACTCATCAATTCACCACCTCCGGTGGATAGCATGGCCGCTCCTATTATTTTTTTGTTATCGGCATCCACGATGGCTTTCAGGAGGCCGCGGGTCTCACCAGTCTCCGATGCCCGGGCAATCCATGCTGCAGGCATGGTCGCTATTTTGATATGGATGCCCTTCGCACGCGCTTCTTTTTCCGTAAGTCCTATCCTGCCCAGCTCCGGGTCGGTGAAGAGACAATAGACGGGAAGCCTGCCGGCAATGCTTTCATTCCCGTTCTCTACCAGGTTCTTATATACGACGAGATGATCATTGTAGGAAATATGCGTGAATTGAGCCCCCCCTTTTACATCCCCCAGGGCATATATGCCCGGAATGTTGGTCTCCAGTCTGTCGTTGACAGTGATAAAGCCATGTTCGTCAAGATGAATGCCCGCGGCACCGGGATTGAGGGCAGTAGCATTGGGACTACGCCCCGTGGCCAGCAGCAGATGAGAGCCTGTAACGGAATGAGCAGCGATCTCAGGGGCATAGCTGCCGGGAGGCATGGTGCAATCCACCCGGATACCCTCCGGGTTCGAAGACACCTGCGAGACCCTGGCATTTATCAATATCTTTATACCGTCATCTTCCAGTATCTTTTTCAATTCAGAAGCAATATCCTCATCCTCCTTCGAGAGAAAATGCGCATTGCTCTCGATGACCGTAACCTCGCTGCCCAGCCTCCGATAGAGCTGCCCGAATTCCAGGGCGATATAGCTGCCGCCGATGATCACCAGGTGACGGGGTACTTCCAGCAGATCCAAAATAGTGTCCGATGTGAGGTAATTCACTGTATCCAGGCCCGGAATGGCGGGGATAGCAGGACTGGCTCCTGCATTGATAAAAATATGATTGGCTGTAAGAGTGGAAAGAGAGCCATCCTCTTTGGTAACCGTAACTTCTTTTTCCCCCGTGAACACCGCATTGCCAAATTCGATCTTTATATTCGCCGGCTGCAGCAGCCCTTTCATGGTAGATTCCCTGAAAGAAAGTACCACTGCATTCTTACGACGGATGACATCTTCCATGTTCACTGCATATCCATCGAGGTGGATCCCGAAATCCCGGCTTCTCTTAACAAGATAGGCTATGCGCCCTGAGGCGATCATCGTCTTGGTAGGCGTACAACCCGTATTGATACAGGTGCCGCCCACCCATTTGCGCTCTATGACGGCCACTTTCCATCCTGCGCCGGCGAGTTTTTTAGCCAGCGGATTACCCGCCTGGCCGGAGCCGATAATGATTGCATCATATTTTGTCATAGCGTGTATCTTTACATTTACAGCAGATGCCATGTTGCAATAACCATGCCCTTGCTTCATAAAGATACGCCAACAGATCGCTTGTTCTTCTTCTGCTGCTTCCCCCACCAGATGATAAAACCCGTCACCGGCAGGCTGGCGCAGATAAGACTGGCTATAAATGCGATGATCTTCCCTGTCAAACCCCCGATGGCGCCTACATGTATATCATAGTTCATTTCGATAAGCCGTTCGCCTCCGTTCTTCTCCGAATTATTACGTCTGTGCAGCAGCTTACCGGAATATTGATCGAATTGCAGGGCATCTGACCCGTAATAGGTCTCGCGGCCTTTGTAACCAAGAACGTATAAGGGACTTCCCTTCCCTGCCGCGGGAATCACCAGCAGACGACGCGCCTCCGGCAACTGTCGCAAGGCTTCCCGGAAGGCAATGTCCATGGGGTGGCCGGTCATCCGGGCTGAATCGATAGACTTTATATTCACTTGTGCAGGAGGCGTCGTCGTACCCGCCGCAGCGACATATACCACGGCCTCAAACCATCTGAAAGCCCAGACCATCCCCGTCATGGAAATGATCAGCGCAGGGATAAGACTATAGAAACCGGGCACGTTATGGAGGTCATAATTCACCCGTTTGAAGCCGGCCTTCCATTTGATCTTAAAGCTTCTGTTCCGCATGGCCCTGGTCCATTTCTTCGGCCACCAGAGCACCAGCCCGGTGATAAGCAACAAAACAAAAATGAAGGTGCTCCATCCCACAATGGGCTGACCATACGGCGTATTCAACAGCAGGCTCCAGTGAAGATATTTGACAATGGAGAAGAAATCATATTTATAATCACGGGTCCCTGTCACGGCTCCTGTATAGGGGTTGATAAACACCGACTGAAAGTATCCGACACCGCCGAAATAGGTCAATGCCGTATCATTCAGGCGGTAGGCCATGAATTCCCAGCTACGGTCGGGCTGCCGGTAGATGGTGATATCATTGATAGGCCGCCCGGTTCCCAGCACAGCCTGCGCATGCTGCTGCAAGACACTCAGCGGCAATACCGGTGCAGAACCCCCAACAGGCTCCATCACAAAATACTTCTCCTTCCAGACGGCTTCGGAGATCTCTTTTTGAAAAACAAACAGACAGCCGGTGATGCTCACGATAAGCACTACAATGCCGGAAGCCAGCCCCAACCAAAGATGGAGCCGGCCGATCCAGTATTTTATTGTTCTTTTCTTCTTCATGAACGCTGTTAGAACTTAAAGGAGACACTGGCTACCACACTTCTCAGTTTCTGCGGATTCATGGTCGTATAGCCTATCCAATACTTTTTATCCGTCAGGTTATCCGTCTTCACTGCTACCCGGAACTTCGCATAATCATAGAAGATCGATGCATTCAGCACTGTATAGGCAGGCAGCGTAAATACCCCCACCGACTTGCTGTTGATGATCTTGTTGTCGCTGGCATAATTACCGCCAAAACCGGCACCCAAACCTTTTAGCGGGCCCGAGGGCAGACGATAGCTCACCCACCAGTTGGCCGTATACGGAGAAGAAGCCGTTCCGGGGCGGCGGTCCACTACATCAGAATCCGCCTTCAGGTATTTGGAGTCATTGTAGGAGAATCCTGCCACAATATTCAGTCCCTGTATGGGATTGGCGATCACCTCAGCCTCGATACCCCTGCTGCTTTGCTCTCCATCCTGTATCTGCGGAAAAGGAGGCAGACTGGGGTCCGGCACGGCAGGTACATAAGCCCTGACAATATTGCGCACCCGGATATCATATACGCTTATCGTGCTCGTCAGCTTTCCGCCGAGGAGGTCCAGTTTTACACCGGCTTCAGCCTGATAGGCGTTTTCGGGTTTGAAGGTCTTGTTCTTATAGTCTGTCCCCGTCTTATTGGTAAAGCCGCTCTGATAGTTGGCAAACAGTGCCACCTGATCCTTCACAGGTTGATAAACAACGCCGAACCTGGGACTAAGCGCCGTCTGGTTGTACGCACCGCTGGTCTTACCCGTCGTCGCATCATAATTGCCTTTGTTAACAAAATGGTCAACACGCAGGGCAGCCATCACCAGCAGGTTGTCCATCAGGTTAGCCACATCGGAGACATAGGTGCTGTACGTGTTGGTAACCGCATCTACCGGGTAGACAAAGCTTACTCCCTTCGTCTGGTACATGTTCGCCAGTGCAGCGCGATCAAAGTTCCGGTAGGTAGGGATATCTCCATGAGAAGCGATGGTATCAAAAGTATTGCCGCTAAAGAACTGGTTGGAATTATGATTGAAATAGTCCAGGCCGGCGACAAAGCGGTTTTGTACACTGCCCAGGTAGAACTCTCCGTTGAGATTCTGCTGGATCTCCAGCATCCTGTCCCGGCTGTTGGCGGTGTACTGGTCGTTGCGGGAAATATGATCGCTGCCGATGGCGCTTGGGTCGCCCGTGACACCGGCGTTGGACAACAGGTAGAAATAAGGGCCGGGACCATCCGAGTAACTGTTGGTCACCGTTACATTCGTTTGGGTGCTCCATCTATCCGAGATCCTATATTGCAGCTGTCCAAAGAAATTGGTATTAGCGGATCTTTGGGAGAGGTCGTCGCTGAAATAGCTCCTGCGATAGTCTATAGGCAGTTGGTCCGCCCGGTTATAACCCATGGAAGCGATCGTCTGTCCATAAGGGAAAAAGAAGGTCGTCGGCATCAGGTTGGTTCCCCGGTAGATCTCCGCATCGAAGAGGAAGGACACCCGGTCATTGATCTTATAGGACAGGCTGGGAGCGAAGGAGAAGAGCCTGTTAAATCCATTGTCCTGGAAGCTGCCTTCGTCCAGGTAAGCAGTGTTCACCCGCAGCAAAACATTCTTTGCGGAATCCAGCGGCGTATTGATGTCTGCGCTTATACGATTGTAGCCAAAGTTGCCGTCTGCATAGGTCACTTCTCCGCCAAAAGAAGCATAGGGTTTTTTGGTCACCCGGTTGATCAACCCGCCATAGGAGGTCAGCGTACTGCCAAAGAGCGTGGCGGAAGGTCCCTTGATGACCTCGATACGCTCGATATTTGCAGCATCGATCGTGCTGGATATATTTCCCGCAATGCCATTGCGCAACATGCTTTGCAGGATAAAACCCCTGGAATTGTAATAGCTGCCGCCGTCACCACTGCGTCCCGTAGCCGCCCACATTCTCTGGATACCGGTGGCATTGCGTATAGCGTCATCCAGGGAGAACACCAGTTGGTTGTTCATCAGATCCCTGGTAATGGTAGTATATACCTGGGGGTTCTCGATGTTCTTTAGCGGCATTTTAGCCACATAGTCGCTGCTGTTGCGGGCAAACTTATTACGGCCGGCCGATACCACCACCTCCTGCAGTTGACGACCGGACACCTGCAATTGAATGGTGATGGAAGTAGATTTGCGGTATTCTACCATGACATGCCGGGTAACGGAAGAAAAACCTGTTAGAGATATCTCCAGGTCGTATTCTCCCGGCGCCAGGTTGCGAAGGGTAAAATCCCCCTCCTCATCAGTCAGCGTGCTTCTTCTTGAACCTTTTACCTGGACGGTGACAAAGGCGGCCGGTTGACCCTCAGCCGTGGTTACCCTGCCTTTTATAGTGCCGTTGTTTTCCTCACCTGTTAAATCATCTGACGCGGCATGGATCTGCTTCGAAGGAGCAACAGCGGCGAGAACAGATATAAAAAATGTTGTAAGTATTATATTTTTCAATTGCTTGTGTTTTAGAGCCGCAAATTGCAGCACGCTGGACGGAGGCACAGTCGCTATCCGGAAAAATTACTTACGCGATGAGGAAACACCGGTTAAACGATCGGTCTTCCGTACTTTCCATAGATAAACTCCTTCCGATGCATTGGATCACCGGCTTTTTCGATACGCTTATCCTCTTAGGCGCCCTCCAGGGGTTTATCGTCAGTGGGTTGCTCTATTACAGCAGCCGCTCTTTCTCCCGGAAAGGGAGAACCGGAGCTCTTTCCGGGCGGCTGCTGGCCATGCTTATTTTTCTGCTTGCCCTGGCCTGCCTGAACATCTATTTGATGAAACAGTCCTGGGCCGCCTCTACAACGGCCGGCGCCATTTTCGCCGCTGTCGTTCCAATGATCATCATCATGCCCGTGGGCCCGTTGATCTTTTTTTATGTCAGGTCCTGCCTCGATCCTGAATTTCGTATAGGACGGCGGGAACGCATGCATTTCTATCCCGTGATCATCGACTTCTTCCCATATGCGACAGCTATCCTGTATATTGTAGGGATCTTGTCGGGTATCATCCCTAAAAATGTATATCATATAGGGGATTTTATCGACACCTATAATGTATACTCCGATATTCCCCGCTGGCTTTCCCTCATCATCTATCTTTGGTTATCCCGGAGATATATTTCCACTTCAGCCGGCGAAGACGGACCGGACAAGCTGCAATGGCCTCAAAAATTTGTTCGCATTTTTAGCCTCTTCGCGGTTATCTGGCTTTTATTTCTCCTGCCTTATGTGATACCCCGTTATAGCAATGCCCTTATCGATATGATGGACTGGTACCCCATTTATCTGCCCCTGGTCTTTATGATCTACTGGCTGGGTGTAAAAGGTTATAGCAAATCACCGGTTCGTTCTGAACCTGCCCGCCCCCCGCTGCCGGAAGACACTGTCGGCCAGGCGATCCTTACCCTGAAAAAATGTATGGAAGAGGACCGTCTATGGCTCAACCCCGGGCTCAATCTTCCCATGCTGGCACAGCACAGCAGCATCGCATCCAAGACCCTGTCCGCCGTCCTGAATCAACATATGCATAAAACTTTTAATGAATTCGTAAATGAATACAGGGTTCGTGAAGTCAGCAGGAGGCTATTGATGCCGGAAAGCAGGACATTGACCATTGCCGGTCTGGCCTATGAATGTGGCTTCAACTCCATACCCACTTTTCAACGGGCTTTTAAGGCAATGATCGGTCTCAGCCCGAAGGAATATGTGTCCATCCATGGCATCGTGACAAAGCCCCGGGAAAATGAGTGATCAAATCCGGATTTGAATAGGCCGTTCCCCCTGCGGATGCGTCATTTGTGTAAAAACCAACGCCATGAAAAGGTACATTCTTTTTATCCTTTTTACACTTCCGTTCTTTTATGCATCCGCACAGAAAAAAACAGATGCCGATGAGCTATCGGGAGAATACAAGGCTGGACTGCCTATCCCCTTGATCTTCCGGATCCGTCACGACAACGACAAGCTTATGCTGCAGATAGTGGGACAGGGAACGATAGAGCTTACCCCTCTGGGCGAATACAATTTCCGGCCGAAATTTGTCACCCCTTCAGCCAACCTGCAGTTCTTTAAAGACAGCACAGGAAAGATCACGAAATTCCGGTGGACGCAAAAGTCAGTCGCCTCCAAATGGGTCAGGATCTCCGCGGGGGAGAAAGCACCCGGCGGCAGCTACCAGCTCAAAGACAATCCCTATCGCGTATTACATATTACAGAACACCACGGACAGCTGAAAGGCAGTATGTTTGGCGAGCCGGAGACTGCGCTTTCTCCCATCGGCAACGGAAGGTTCAGATTCAAACAGCATAACCTGGCGTTCTCTATATCGTTTAGCAAGGATAGTAAAGAGTTGACTGCCTTTGACGAAGCGCCCATTGACTTTGTAAAAGTCTCGTCCGGGCTCCCCCATAGGTTCGGCCGTGAATACGGGTTCACCCGGGCAGACAGCCTGCAGGGCATGCTTACACCATTGAGGACCTGTTATGATGTGCTTTTTTATGATCTCGATATAGTGGTAACACCGGAAAACAAGTCCATCCGGGGAAATACGGCCATCCGGTTCAGGACCATCCGCACTTTTGACCGTATGCAGATAGACTTGTTTGCCAACATGAAGATCGAAAAGATACTTTTCCACGGACAGGAGCTGGCATATACCAGGCAGTACAATGCAGTATTTGTGCAATTTCCTGTACCTGTAACCACCGGCAGCGAAGACGAGATCCATGTCGTTTATTCCGGACAGCCGCAGGAGCCTGATATCGATGCGGAAAAAGGCGGCTGGCTCTGGCTTTGGAACAGGGACCATAAAATGTGGATCGGGACAGTCAGCCAGGGCATAGGATCAAGCGTCTGGTGGCCTTGTAAAGATCATCTTTCCGACAGACCCGACAGCATGAAGATCAGCGTCACTTATCCCACCGGGTTGACAGAAATTTCCAATGGCAGGCTTCTGGCCAGGACAGCTCTTCCCGGCAGCCTTGAACGCTGCGTTTGGTACGTCGGCTATCCTATCAACAATTACAACGTCGTGATCAATATAGGGGACTACACCCGCTTTTCGGATACCTGTATCGACGGCCATGATACGCTCGGGCTGAGCTATTATTGCATGTCCTATAACCGGGAGATCGCAAAAAACATCTTCTCCCGGGTGAAGCCCATGCTGGCTCTTTACAAAAAAACCTTCGGACCCTATCCCTTTCAGCATGATGGGTTCACGCTGATGGAATCCGTTTATCCTATGGAACACCAGGGGGCCGTCAGCATTGGTCCCATCAACAGTCCATTCAATTCCTTCAGCTACGATTCGGCTGAGCTTGTAAGACTAATGTGGCATGAGTCGGCCCATGAATGGTGGGGCAATAATGTAGGTTGCAGGGATTATGCGGACTTTTGGATACATGAATCTTTCGCCACCTATTCGGTGGTGCTTAACTACGAGTCCGTATCAGGCCGCGAAGCAGCCCTCAAATATTTGCACAGCGATCCACCCCAAAATAAAGAGCCTATCATCGGAGTGTATGACGTCAACCATTTTCACATGGGCGATATGTATCCCAAGGGAGCCCTGATGCTGCATACATTACGGAACGTCATCAACAACGATTCGCTCTGGTTCACCGTCTTCAGAGGCATACAGGAGCACTTCCGCTACAGCCCCATCACTACAGAAGATATTGTCGGTTATTTCAATACCGCCACCGGAAAAGATTATACCTGGTTTTTCGATCAATATCTCCGGTACCCATCCATTCCCGTGTTGCTGCTGGAGTTTAAAGAAGAGGGGTCTTCTTTAAAAATACGCTACAAATGGCAGGCAGACAGGGCCGGATTTTGCCTGCCGGTGAAATGGACCACCTCAAAAGATAAGTTTGAATTTGCTTATCCGCGGACGGATTGGCAGGAGATAACGTTGAAAGAAGTGAGCCGTAAGGATTTCAAGGTGGATACCGATAACTTTTATATCGCCATGAAAGAAGTAACTTTGTCACCATGACACTGGAACAATTTGAAGCTACCCTTTCAGGTGAGGCTCCTCCACCGGGTGTTACCAACAGCCTTGCAGCGATGTGGTACGATGGGAAAGGCGATTGGGAACAAGCGCATAACATCGCCCAGGACATACCCACCCGGGAAGGCTCCTGGGTGCACGCTTATCTTCATCGTAAAGAGGGCGATAACTGGAATGCCAATTACTGGTATAACAGGGCGGGACGGAATATGCCGGACACTACATGGGAACAGGAATGGAAAGAGATGGTGCGTGCTTTACTCGGCACACAGAGAACCGGGTAAAACACAGTATATTACAGTACATTGTCATTCCCCTATACCATACATCTCGGTCACGTCCGGCTGCCATTGCATTCTTTGATGGAGCCATTAGCCTTCTTTACCGGCTTTCGTTACTTCCTGTATCTGCGTGGCCGCAATGGGGACCCGATCAATTCGAACAATCGGACCAGTATACTTATAGCAGCCATCTTTGGCGCTTTATTTGGCAGCCGGTTGGCAGGAGGACTGGAAAACCCACCGGCCATGCTGCACGCCAGGAATATCCTCCTTTATTTTTATGAGAACAAGACAGTGTTAGGCGGTTTCCTGGGCGGGCTTTGGGCAGTAGAGCTGGTGAAAAAATATATTGGCGAGCGGCAGGCCTCGGGGGACCTGTTTGTTTATCCCATCCTGCTGGCCCTGATCATCGGTCGCATCGGTTGTTTTAGCATGGGCATATACGAGGAGACATACGGCACACCCACCTCCATGCCCTGGGGTATGGACTTGGGCGACGGCCTCCGCAGGCATCCTGTCTCCCTGTATGAGATCGTGTTTCTCGTACTCCTGTGGGTGATGTTAAAAAAGATCGACCCTCTGCTGGCCGTCGAACAAGGGGCAAGGTTCAAGGTCTTTCTCATCGCCTACTGTACATTCCGCCTGCTGCTGGACTTTATAAAACCACATTATACTTTTCCCATCGGACTCTCTGCCATACAGCTGGTAAGCATAGCAGGCCTCATTTATTATTATCCTCATATCATTCGTTATGCCCGAAAGACCTTACACCTACTATGACTTTACCGTGAGCATCTGCCCGGAATGCCTCCGCCGCATAGACGCCAAGATCGTCTTTGAGGAAGGCAAAGTGTATATGCTAAAGCATTGTCCTCATCACGGTTCTTTTAAAGTGCTGATCGCCTCCGATATAGCATATTATAAAAACATCCGTAATTATAACAAACCTTCCGAAACGCCCCTGCGTTTCAACACACCTACCGTATATGGCTGTCCCTATGACTGCGGACTTTGCTTCGATCATGAGCAGCACAGCTGTCTTACCGTCGTGGAGATCACAGACCGATGTAACCTTACATGTCCCACCTGCTATGCTATGAGCAGTCCCCACTATGGACGCCATCGTACAGTGGAAGAAGTGGAAAGGATGCTGGACATCATCGTCGCCAACGAAGGTCGCCCGGATGTCGTACAGATCAGCGGCGGCGAGCCTACTCTTCACCCGGATTTCTTTACTATCCTCGACATAGCCCGTAAAAAGCCTATCCGTCACCTGATGGTCAACACCAACGGGATCAGGATCGCAAAGGACCGGGGGTTTGCCCAACAGCTGGCTTCCTATATGCCGGACTTCGAGATCTATCTGCAATTTGACTCCTTCAAGCCGGCCGCATTACAACGCCTGCGGGGTAAGGATCTCACGGACTTACGGATGAAAGCGCTGGAGCATCTGAACGAGCTAAACCTTTCCACTACACTGGTGGTCACCCTGCAGCAAGGCGTCAATGACGATGAGACCGGAAAGATCATCGAATTCGCTCTTGAGCAAAGATGCGTCAGAGGCGTCACTTTCCAGCCTACTCAGGTGGCGGGGCGCGTGGAGAATTTCGATCCCGCCAAAGACAGGATCACCATGACGGATGTACGAACAAAGATCCTGGAGCAAACCAGCCTCTTCCAACCCAACGACCTGATCCCCGTGCCCTGCAACCCCGATGCGCTGGTAATGGGGTATGCATTAAAGCTGGCCGGTCAGGCCTTTCCGCTTACCCGGTATATCGACCCTGCCCATCTGCTGGACAATAGCCGCAACACCATCGTCTACGAGCAGGATACAGAACTGCACAAACACCTCATCGGTATATTCAGCACCGGCATATCCGTAGACAGGGTGGAAGATAATATGAAGCAGCTGCTTTGCTGTCTGCCCTTCGTGGAAGCGCCGGGGTTGGGATATGACAATTTATTTCGTATCATTATCATGCGTTTTATCGATGCCTGGGACTTCGACGTCCGGGCCATCAAAAAAAGTTGCGTACACATCGTACACAAGGACGGGCGTATCATCCCCTTCGAAACAATGAATTTATTCTACCGGGATGAAAAAGAGGAATACCTAAAACGATTACAACAGGAAAGAAAAAATAGTTTAGTGTGAAACCCCATTTTAAAATATCGCTGATAGTCGTGGCGTTAGCCACATTACTGGCTATTATTGCGGCTGTTCAGCAGCCCAGCCCCACCGTGATTGTCATCACTTTTGGCAGCACCTGTTGCATTGCCGGTTTATTCAGCCTGGTCATAGCCGGTATCCTTGGTCTTAGCAGGCAATACGAGAGGGCAAAAGCATTTCTGATGAGCGCAGGCATTACTTTCCTGCTCGGTACAGGTGTCTGCAGCACTTTATTGCTCGGTTGACATCCGCATCATCCCGAGCACCAGGTCCGGATCGGGACAATTGGCCAGCCATTGCTCCCTTTCCGAGAATTTACAGACACCCGGATAGTCGCCCTTCCAATCCTGCATATCGACGATCAGCTGAAAATGCAGATGAGGCGGCCAGTTGCCGTTCTCAAAACGCATCCCAAACTCAGCGATCACCTCCCCTCTGCTCACATGCTGTCCTTCACAACGATTTTTCAGGGAATTGAGACTGAGGTGACCATATAGGATGTGGAAACCGACACCTCCGATGTGATGGGTCAATACCAGTGTGGCGCCATAGTCGCTGTCATTGTTATTAAAGGCGAAAGAATGTACGATGCCATCCAATGGCGCCATCACCGCTGTGCCGGCAGGTCCCCAGACATCGATGCCCAGGTGGAGACGGCGCGGTTCCTCTCCTGTATCGAAATGCTTGCTGCGGGCATAGAGCGTGCGGTGCTCGCCATAGCCCCCGATGCCATAGCGGGCGCCATGCTGTCGCAGTGTACGATTAATATAGGCGGCAAAGCTTTCCGTGTCGGCTATCTGTTCGGGCCTGAGCTCTTTATTATTGGAGGTAAAGTCAAAAAGATACAGGCGGTCCCGCCCCGGATCGAAAGGCACGACAGGATGAAAGTCCTTTGCATGCGCCTTTAATGCATCTTGTATCTGTTCAGCTGATGCCATTTTTTCTCTTTTTACCTGCCGGCCCCATCTCCCGGCAGAAACCCGGCCATTATTTCTTCACTTCCACCAGTACCTCCTCGATGGCCTTATCCAACTGCGGGTCTTTCCCGCTGATCTTGTCTTCAAAGGTATTGATCACTTTTACATCAGGTGTCACGCCTGTAGTCTCGATATCCTTGCCATCCAGGGTATAACAGCCCCATGAGGGTAGCCGGACAAACGACCCGTCCACCAATCCCGTGCCACTGGTAAAGATAATCCAGTGATATGTCTCATTGCCCACCGTCTTACCCAGGTGCAGCGCCTTGAACCCTGTAGCCGTCATTTCCGCGTCACTGAGGGACTGTTCGTTGATCAACAGGACGATGGGTTTATCCGAAGGCGTAAAATTACCCTGGCTGGTCAATTGTCCGCCCCGGTACTTCCACTGCAAATAGCTGCGCTGTTCCAGGAAACGCAACACTTCATCATGTACATTGCCGCCCGTATTGTAACGTAGATCAAGGATCAGGCCATCCTTTCCGCTGAGTTCCCGGGTCATATCCACAATGAAATGTTCCAGCTCCTGCGAACCCATGTTCTTCATACAGGTGTAGGCTATCCGTCCATTGCTTTTTTCCGTCACCCGCCGGCGGCAGTTGTCGATCCAGTCATCATAGAGGTTGGCGGTCAGGCTGTACTGCGGATGGAGCTCCACTTCATAGGGTTGCCCTTTCCGGGTAAAAGTGAGCTTCACTTCTCTGTTCAGGGAAGGATGCGTAAAATAAAAATTACGATCCACGGCCTCATCGACAGCCATACCGTCCACTTTTACCAGCTCATCACCCGGCTGTATATCCACTCCTTTTCTATCGGCGATAGAGCGGGGGACGATGCTCTTCACCTTATAAGGGTCTTCGTCCTCAAAGAGAACACCCGTCTCCATGGTGCTGGCGGCATATTGTACATTCTCATCGTCTCCAGAAGAGTAAAAGCCCTGATGCGAGGAATTCAGCTCACCCAACATGTCATTCAACAGCACTCGCAGGTCCGCTCTGTTGTTAGATACGGCAGGAAAGTGCTGTAGTGATCCCTTGCAGCCTTCCAGTCCAGGCCATGGAATTTTTCATCATAGTAGTTCTCTTCCAGCCTGGCCCAGGCTTCATAAAACACCTGGTTGAATTCCCCCGACAGGCTCTTCCGGAAAGTATAGCTCAATGGCAATGATTCCAGCTTGTTCTGGTCCAGGTTCAGCTTGTATATTGTCCCATCCATCAGCACAAGATATTTATCCCCTGCTGTGGCCGTATTGACACTCTGACCTTCCGCGCCTTGTATCTTTTCCGTCTTGTTCTGTTCGAAAGGCTCGATCACCGTTTTCCAAAGTGCAGTTTTGCCCTGATCATGATCGCTGAGATAAAGCACCGATGTCTTTTCGCCTTTCTGGACGACATCCAGCAGATTCTGTGATCCAAAGGAAGGACTGATCTGTTCTGTACGTTCCATGATATGCACTGCGTCGATGGTCTGCACCTGCGGCGCCGAAGAGTCTTTTTTTGCCGTATCCTTTTTGGGCTGTTTGAACAGCTCATCATATTTATCCATGCGGAAAGGCGCATCGAATTTTTCCAGGGGGAGGCGATAGACCTTGGGATCCTGCATCCCGAAGGGGTAGGAAGGTTTTAGCCGGGAAGAGGTGAAGTAAATGTATTTCCCGTCCGGGCTCCACGCCGGTCCGGACTCGGCAACCCCCGTATTCGTGAGGTTGAAGGATTTTTCTTTTACCAGGTCATATATAAAAAGGTCTTCCTCAAAATTCCGGTGGGCCGTATAACAGATGTAGCGTCCGTCCGGTGACCAGCAGGGGTCGGAGCTTTGAAAGGCCCATATCTCATCCTTTGCAATGGATTTGCTTTCGAAGGTCTTCAGGTCCAGCAGGCGTACCTCGTCGCGGCCACTGAGATATACCCCCTTTGTCTTTGTTTTATTGAGGATAAGCGACCGGTTGCTGCGCATGTCATGGGTCAGCTGTTTGAGTGGTGCACTGCCGTCGGCGGCAATGGTGTACCAGTTGAGATATCCATCCAGCGTCTGGTTGAATAAAAGCGTCTTATTATCATTGAGCCATTTTACCTCCCAGACCCTTTCAGCAGAACCCCGCTCTATCTTCCGGATAAACTTCCCCTCTGCGTCACTGACGAATAGCTCTCCCCGGGAGATAAATGCCAGCTTTTTGCCGTCGGGAGAAAGGTCCAATGCACTGATCCTGCCCTTTACATCATAATCCTTTTCCTTTGGCAGGACAGCATTACGGGTGATGGCAATGTCCAGTTTATGGGCAGCGCCCGCTGCGACGTCATACAGGTACAGCTGATAATCTTTCTCGAATACGATCTTACCTCCCTCTGCATTTACAATGGCATTCTTTACAGCGCTTTTAAAATTCGTCAGCGCCGCTTTTTTACCATCCCGGAATGTATAGAGGTTATATTCTCCATTCCCCTCATCCGAGATAAAATAGATATTGCCTTTTCTGTCGAGGGTGGCGCCAAAATCCTTTCCTGCATAGTCGGTGTAGCGCTTATACTTATGCGTCTTGGGGTCATAAGATTGAATGTCTGGGTTAAAAGGTCCTTTATAATGTTTACGTTGCAGTTGGTTGCTGCTTTCCCAGGTGTCATTGAAGAATATCTCTCCGGATGAAGGGTGTTCGAAGAGATTGTGATCATAGAGAAAGAAATAGTTACCAAAAACACGTACGGGTGTGCCGCCGTCCACACTGACCTTAAAGCCTGACTGGTTGCCCATGCGGGTGGAAGAGAAGTAAATATACCGGGAATCCCAGCTCCAGGAATTGACATCGTCGCCGGCACTATGGTAGGTCAGCTGGCGTATCTCTCCCCCGTTTGCCGGCATGACATATACATCGGTGTTGCCGTTCTGTCTGCCGCTGAAGGCGATCCATTTGCCGTCAGGGGAGAAGCGGGGGCTGATCTCGTATCCCTGCATGGCGGTAAGGCGTACAGCCTGCCCGCCTTTTGTGTCGGCCCGCCAGAGATCGCCTTCAAAGCTGAACACGACAGTGGCGCCGTCAGGGCTCAAACACGGGTTGGAAAGAAAGAAAGGGCCTTTATCCTGTGCATGACCAGGGGTTTGTATCAACAGCAGTAAAAGCAAAAGGAAGAGTGCGACTTGTCTCATTAGCCTATGGTTTTGGGAAGATCAAGGTACGATGGATGACCCTGATTACCAAACCACTCAAATACAAAAGTGCGCGCTGAGCACACATCCTTTTCCCGGGGCCGTATCTATTTGTATCTTACCTCCGAACACATTCACTCTGCTGATGATATTCCTGATACCACTGCCTGTCCTTCGCTGGGTGCTGTCAAATCCTACGCCGTTGTCTTTCACTCTGATGCTCAGACGATTTGCCTGCTGATGAACAAAGATGTCGATGCGGGTGGCCTCAGCATATTTCATGATGTTGTTCAGCTGCTCCTGTACGATCCGGTAGATGGAGATCTTTAGCTCGGGATGGATCGGATCTTCGTCCAGCCCTTCGATATAGAGATGGATGTCCTTGTGTACTATCCGTATGGATTGGATCAGCTCTTCCAGGGACTGTCTCAGGGATATATGGCTCAATGACGGCGGCGCCAGCGATTTGGAGATACGGCGCAGCTCTTCCATGCTTTTCATCAGGAGATCTTTCCCCAGGCAAACGAACTCCCGGAGATGCGCATCATCCTTCAAACCCGCATCGAGATACAGCTTGACCGTCGCCAGCATCTGGCAGACGTTGTCGTGCAATTCCTTGCCGACCTCGAGTCTTTCTTTTTCCTGTGTGCTGAGAATAATGTCCGCGATCTCCTGGGGAAGGCATTGGTTTTCCTTAACCGTTGGTATTGGATTGTTCATGGTAATCAGAGGTAAGCCTTGGTTTTGCTATAACGATTATGCTACAGCGGGAAAATAGACATACCTGTAATACCAGGAAGGTGTTTTCATACTCTCTAACGGTTAAACCACCACATTGATCATCTTATTCTTGACGTAGATCACTTTTTTGGGGGCTTTACCATCCAACCATTTTTTTACCAGGTCATCGGCCAGCACGAGGTCTTCCACCTGTTGTTGGGTAGCGTCCAGGGCAATGTTTAGCTCAGTGCGGGTTTTGCCGTTGATAGCGATGGGGTAGTTCTTGGTCGATTCGACCAGGTACTTTTCCTCGACGGCCGGATAGGGAGCGTCCAGGATGGAACCCTGATTACCCAGCTGCTGCCAAAGCTCTTCGCTGATGTGCGGAGCATAAGGGGTCAGGATGATCACCAGCTTCTCCAATATCTCTTTTTTATGGCAATTGAGGTCGGTGATCTCGTTGACACCGATCATCATGGCGCTGACGCCTGTGTTGAAGGAAAAGCGTTCCGTGGCCTCTTCCGTTTTTTTGATGGTCCTGTAGAGCACCTTCAGCTCCGCATCGGTGGCTTTCTCCGTCGTCCATATCTGGCCCTTTGTCTCGTCGAAGAATAAACGCCAGAGCTTACGGAGGAATCGGTGGACGCCTTCGATGCCCTTGGTATCCCAGGGTTTGCTGGCTTCCACGGGGCCCAGGAACATTTCGTACATACGAAAGGTGTCGGCGCCGTATCTGTTTACCAGGTCATCGGGATTGACTGTATTGTAAAGCCTTTTGCTCATCTTTTCCACCTCTGTTCCACAGATGTATTTCTCTTGTTCCAGGATGAATTGAGCGTTGTTATATTCCGCCCGCCATTTTTTAAAGGCTTCCGTATCCAGTTCCACGCCATCCACAATGTTCACATCGACATGCAAGGGGGAAATGCTGATAGTGTCCAGTTCAATAGAAGGATCATTAAAGATGTTGCGCACGGCCTGTGATATCAGCTCATGCCCCTCGGGGGTGTTGGCCATGGCGGCGACACCGGCGGAGGCGAATAGGGGCACATTTGATTCGGGTATCTTGCCGAAGCCCGTCTCCGCAGGCTTGCCCTTCAGCTCCAACCGGTATACAAAACGGCTGCTGCCTTGTATCATCCCCTGGTTGACCAGCCGCTTATACGGTTCATCGTGGCCGATCCATCCCCTGTCGTAAAGGAATTTGG
>Ga0105240_10000784_pt1 | contig 57586 bp, 54 predicted proteins | sample KBSC54metaG_FD_80426 | JGI IMG/M metagenome (GOLD analysis project Ga0105240, IMG submission 80426) | Corn rhizosphere microbial communities from Kellogg Biological Station, Michigan, USA - KBS C5-4 metaG | ecosystem: Host-associated > Plants > Roots > Rhizosphere > Soil | place: Michigan, USA... | reverse complement strand
GCGTCCAGTAAATCATTGGTAATATTTAGGACATTCGGATGATAGAATTTTAAGAAATTCGCTTCTTACTAACGTCCCATCATCCTAAAATCCTAATTCCGGGATGATAGCCAACTCTCTTGTTTTGGCATTCAACGCAACCAACTCCACTATAAGTTCCACGCACGCCGTGCCGCCGCACGTGATCATTTGGCGCAATTGCAATTTATGGCGTGTGGCTTTTTCAACCGTTACGCTCACGTCTAGCACATCGTCCAGTCGAGCTGGCGTACGAAACCGCGCGTTGCATTCGCGGACGACAAACAACACGCCTTCCTGGTCGCGCAAGGTGGTTTGGTCGTGCCCCCCATGTGACAAGTTGCGCAGCCACTCCGTCCGCGCGCGCTCGGCAAATTTCAGGTAATTGGCGTAATAAACGATGCCGCCGCCATCGGTGTCTTCCCAATAAACGCGCACGGTATGGGTGAAAGGAGCCATGTTGGCCAACATAAATAAGCAGCCAGAAAAAACCAGCGTCATTTGAAAATAACACTGGTCTGTGGGCATGGCGGTCTGCTAGGATTTCCTCGGGCATCTCCCCGCGGGCGCGGCTTGCGCCAACCCGGCCAGGGCCGAAAGGCAGCAGCCGTAACGATTTTGCTGCGGGTCGCGGCGGGGGTGCCTACTTAAGTCAGATTTAATGTGTTTTTTTGACAAAGGTTGTGCATAGTCAATCCATGCTATTCGCCCCTGAAGAATTGCCCGTTCAAACCGTTACGGATGCCGCTAACACCAACAATTACCGCGTTTTGGCGCGCAAATACCGGCCACAGAATTTCGATCAATTGATCGGACAGGAAGCGCTTGTGCGTACGCTCACCAACGCAATTAATATGGGCCGACTGGCCCATGCCTGGATGCTGACGGGGATCCGCGGTATCGGCAAAACGACGACGGCGCGCATTATTGCTAAGGCGCTGAATTGCGAAAACGGCCCCACCGCGACCCCATGCGATCAATGCAGCACCTGTATTTCCATTCGCGACGGCCGCAATGTCGACGTGCTGGAAATCGACGCGGCGAGTAATACCGGCGTTGATAACATCCGCGAGATTATTGATAGCGCGCGTTATGCGCCGACCAGCGCGCGCTATAAAGTTTATATTATTGACGAGGTGCATATGCTCTCCAAAAGCGCTTTTAATGCGCTTTTGAAAACGCTGGAAGAACCGCCCGCGCATGTGAAATTCGTGCTGGCAACCACCGAAGTCCGCAAAGTGCCGATTACGGTTTTATCGCGTTGCCAGCGGTTTGATCTGCGCCGCGTGGAAAGTTCGGAATTGGTTGCCCATTTTCAAAAAGTTTTAGCGAATGAAAACGGTGTGGCGGAGCCCGAGGCTTTGCGCCTCATCGCGCTCGCTGCTGATGGTTCAGTGCGTGATGGTCTGTCATTGCTGGATCAGGCTTTGGCCGAAGCATCATTGGGCGAGGGCAAAGCGGAAATCAAAACCGATGCCGCGCAGAACATGTTGGGACTGGCGGACCGTGCCGCTGTGCATGCGCTTGCGGCAGCAGTTTTTGGGGGCCATGCGACGGATGCGCTGGCGCAATTACACGATTTATACCGCGCCGGCGCGGACCCGTTGTTGGTGCTGCAGGATTTATTGGGTTTGCTTCATACGCTTGCGCGGCTGATCGCATCGCCCCAGGCGGAACTGGATATATCGGATTCGCAGCGCCGCATGGCGATGGACCTGGCGGCAAAACTGCAGATGCCGGATGTCATGCGCGCCTGGCAAATGCTGCTGAAGGGCATGGGCGAAGTATCCCATGCGCCGCAGCCGCAAAACGCGGCGGAGATGATCGTGCTGCGCTTGGTTTATGCAGCGCAGATGCCGCCGCCAGGGGAATTATTAAAAGTTTGGGGGCAATCGGAAAATATATCACGTCCGCAACAATTATCACCGCCACCAAGTGGCGGAAATGTTCGTGCGATTTCAGGTGGCATGCAAACGGTCGCGCATGCTGCGCCGCAAATCATTGCTCAACCTGTTCCGATGCCCAAAACTTTTGCCGATGCGGTCGCATTATTTGATGAATACCGCGAAGCGCGTTTATATGCCGATTTATATAGCCAGGTTTACCTCGTGAATTACGCACCCCCGCATATGGAATTGCGTCTGGCGTCTGGTTTGCCGCGAGATTTCACCGGCCGCATCGCGCAAAAGTTGCAACAATGGACGGGTGTCCCCTGGCTAATTTCAATTGCGAATGAAGGTGGCGCAGAAAGCTTGGCAATACAGGCCGCGAGCGCACAAGATGCCCGCTTGCAAGCCGCCATGGCTGATCCTATGGTGCAGGCCGTGATGGAGCATTTTCCGGGCGCGCGCATTGTAAAGGTTACGCCGCCGGAAATTGAAAACGAAACAGGAGAAGAGCCATGAATATCCAGCAAATGATGAAACAGGCGCAAGAAATGCAAACCAAAATGCAATCCTTGCAGGCACAATTAGCCGAGACAGAAATTAATGGTCAGGCGGGTGGCGGACTGGTAAAAGTGACGCTAACTGCTGGCGGTGTTTTGATGAAATTGGATATTAATCCTGGTCTGTTGAAACCCGAAGAAAAAGAAACGCTGGAAGATTTAATCATCGCCGCCCATGCCGATGCTAAAGATCGCGCCGATGAGACCATCGCGACCGAAACCGGCAAGATGATGGAAGGCATGAATTTGCCGCCAGGCATGAAGCTGCCGGGACAAATGTAAGTTGGCGTGAAACTCGCCACCTGGAATATCAACTCCGTCCGTTTGCGTCTGCCGCTACTAAAACAATTCGCGGCGGAATATCAGCCGGATGTAATCTGCCTGCAAGAAACCAAATGCGCGGATGAATTTTTTCCGGCAGAGGAATTGCGCGCGGCAGGTTATGTGCATCAGGCCATCTGGGGCCAGAAATCCTATAACGGCTTGGCGATTTTATCACGTCTGCCGCTAACGGATATTCAAACTTATCCGCGCTGCGCCAAGGATGATTGCCGTCATCTCTCGGCACGCCTGCCTGACGGTACGGAAATTCATAACGTTTATATTCCGGCCGGTGGTTATGAGGCCGACCCGGAAATCAATCCCAAATTTCAGCATAAATTGGATTTCGTCGATGAACTGGCTGCTTGGTGGCCGGGCCAGCCTGCACATGCCAAAATTCTGGTGGGGGATTTGAATATCGCGCCGCTGGAACACGATGTGTGGGATAGTAACAAAATGCAAAAAACTGTTTCCCATACGCCTGCTGAACGCACGCGCTTTGTCGCGATGCAAAATTCTATCGGCTGGGTGGACGCGGTGCGGCATTTCCATCCGCCGGGCCAGAAACTTTATACCTGGTGGACGTATCGACAGCCCGATTGGCAAGGCGCAGACAAGGGGCGAAGACTGGATCATGTTTGGGTCACACCTGATTTGGTTCCGCAATTAAAAAGCGCGCAGGTGATTAAATCCATGCGCAGTGCTGAACAACCCTCGGATCACATTCCCATCATCGTGGAATTTTAATCACCATGTCGGTGGAATTATTTCTGGATATGCTGGTGGCGGAACGCGGCGCAGCGGCGAATACACTTTCTTCTTATCGACGAGATTTGGAAGCGGCCACTACATTTTTAAAATCTGATTTGGCCAAGGCGGGCGCGGATGATTTATCGCGCTATTTGGCAAATCTGCGCAAACAAAAGCGCGCGCCGACGACGATTGCGCGGCACCTGTCGGCGCTGCGGCAATATTACCGTTTTTTGTTATCCGAAGGCTTACGCGACAGCGATCCTACATTGCATCTGGAACGTCCGCGCCAGGCCAAACGCCTGCCGAAAATTATTTCCGCGGATGCGGCATCAAAATTGCTCGATGTCATCACCACGCAAAAACAAAATCCCGCCACGGCGCGGTTGCAGTTATTATGCGAATTACTTTACGGTGCCGGTCTGCGCGCGAGTGAAGTCGTGACCCTACCATTCAATGCATACCGCGCCGGGCAAAACGCGCTGCTGGTGCGGGGTAAGGGCGACAAAGAACGCATGGTACCCCTGACGCCGCCCGCCGTGCGCGCGTTTGAAGATTACCTGTTGGTGCGCAAAGAGTTTTTTTGTGCAGAAAAATCGCAGAAATTTTTATTTCCCTCGCGCGGCGGCACGGGTCATTATACGCGCCAGCGCCTGCACCAGGAAATTAAAACCTTGGCGCTTGCCGCCGACCTCGATCCGAAACGACTCACGCCACACGTTTTGCGTCATGCCTTTGCGACGCATATGCTGGAGGGCGGTGCGGATTTGCGCTCCGTACAACAGTTATTGGGTCATGCCGATATTTCCACAACCCAGATTTATACGCATGTGACGGCGCAGCGCCTGCGCGACACCGTGCAAAACCATCATCCCCTTGCCGCGGTAAAGTCGCGAAAAAAGCAAAAATAAACGTGACATTGCGGCCCAAAGTTCGTAATTTTATGGCCAGAAAACGGTAGGACGCACGAATGGCATTTTTGGATTTTGAAACCACGGTCACCGACCTGGAAGGGCGCATCGCGGATTTGCGTCAGTTGGTCTCAAACGGCCAGACAAATATCGCGGATGAAGTGTCGCGCCTCCAGACCAAGGTCAACCGCATGTTGCAGCAGATTTACGCGCACCTGACACCGGCGCAAAAAGTGCAGGTGGCGCGTCATCCCTCACGTCCGCATGCCAGTGATTATATCAATGCGCTCTGCCAGGATTTTACGCCGCTGGCTGGCGACCGCTCTTTTGCGGATGATCCTGCGATCATCGCGGGTATCGCGCGGTTCAATGGCCAATCGGTCGTCGTTATGGGGCAGGAAAAGGGCAAGGATACCGAGACGCGCGTGAAGCATAATTTCGGCATGGCAAAACCTGAAGGTTATCGAAAGGCGCAGCGCCTGATGCATCTAGCGGATCATTTTAACCTGCCGGTGATTACTTTCGTCGATACGGCGGGCGCGTACCCTGGCATTGATGCGGAGGAACGCGGTCAAGCGGAAGCCATCGCGAAATCGATTGAAACCTGTTTGCGTCTAGGCGTGCCGATGGTCTCTACGATTATTGGTGAGGGCGGTTCGGGCGGCGCAATTGCCATCGCCGCCGCAGACCGCGTGTTTATGCTGGAACATTCGATTTATTCGGTGATTTCACCCGAAGGCTGCGCGTCTATTTTATGGCGCTCCGCCGGACATGCTGAAGATGCGGCGGCGGCGCTGCGATTGACGGCACAGGATTTGTTGGCCTTTGGTGTGATCGATCGGATCATCCAAGAGCCCCTGGGCGGAGCGCACCGCAACGCCCAGGCGGCGGTAAAGGCGACGGGTGAAGCCATCGCGCGGGCGTTGGATGAATTGCGGAATAAACCCGGAGATATGCTGCGCCGTGAACGCCGCGAAAAATTCCTGAACATGGGCCGGAAGCTGGTAGCGTAGAAACAAAAAAGCCGCAAGAATTCCTTCTCACGGCTTTTTGAAAAATTGATAATTACTTCGCAGGTGCTGGGGCAGCAGGCGTTTTATCGTTTTGCACTTTCGCAGCGTCTTGTGGTGTCGGATTGGCTAGTACGGCTGAGTTGCCTGGTGACGGAGTTACAGAACTTTGATCCGGCACCGTATTCTTATCATCGGCATTTAGAGATGGGGCCAGGATTGGGGCTGCTGCGGTTGGCGCACCAGCAGGTGCGACGGTTTTTGGTGTGGCAGATGTATCACCGCCCAGTTTTGCTGGCGGCGCATCGGCTTTCCAGCCCGCGGCGCGCGCGGCGGCAACGGCGTCTTTCAATTGCGCTTCTGTCTGTACACCCGCCATGAAATTATCACCCACGACAAAGCCGGGCGTGCCGGACAGGCCCAATTTCATTGCCAGGTCATAGTTGGCCTTGATCTCATTTTTCACGGCGTCGGATTCCTTATCTACCAAGACACGATTCCAATCCACACCAGTATCACGTGCAGCCTTTTCAATATCAGCAGAGGTCAAAGCACCATCATGCGCCATGAAGGTTTTGGTGATTGCTTCATAGGCGGCAGGTTTTTGCATATAAACCGCCAAGGCAACTTTGGTGGCCTCAACGGAACTCGGCCCCAAAATTGGTAATTGTTTATGTACGATGCGTAATTTTGGATCTTCAGCCTGAAGTTTCAAAACATCCGGCTCAGCACCACGACAGTAATGGCAATTGTAATCGTAAAATTCTACCAGCGTGACATCGCCGTTCGGATTGCCGATTACAGGGCTGCCAGGGCTGTTATACAGTTCCGCTTTAACTTGCAGGATGGTTTGTTTCGTGGTTTCCAGCTGTTTTTTCTGTTCATTCGCCTGGAATTGTTTCAGCGCGTCAATGACGGCATCCGGATTGGTTTTTAAATAATCACGGACATGATTGCCGAATTCATTCGGATTTGGTGCGGTTGCTGGCGGTTGCAGCAGCACATTTGCGCCCAATACGATGGCGGCGCCGACCGCGCCCGCGAGAAGATGTGTGATCAATGCGCCAGAACGGTTTTCTACCATGGTTGTCTCCAGTTGATGCGCACAATCATGCGCCGTGCGACGAAAATTGTCGAGAGGTTAATCGCGTCTGTGGGGATGATCTTTGTCCTCTTTAATTTTTTCTTTTGCCAGTTCGATGATGTCCTGGGCGCGCTGGGCGGCAGGTGTACCGGGCATCAGGTGCGCGATTTTTGCATGGCGCTGCGCCGATTTATAATCCAGATTCAACAGCGCTTCCTCGGCCAGTTCCAGTTGCGCATTATCTTCGTGGCTACTGCGGCCATAGGCGATGGCTAGCAACCGGTGCGTCCCAGGGCTGTCGGATTCATCCTGCAGCGCGCGCTGCAAAATCGGAATTGCGGCTGTGATTTGATTATTGGCTAATAATACCTGCCCATAGCTTTGCAAGATCAATGGCGCATCGGGGAGGGACATGGCGGCTTTTTGATATTCCGCTACGGCCTCGGGAATTTTCCCATGCTCGAATAATAATTGTCCGCGTAATTCAGCAAAGTATGAATTAGCTGGTTCGGCGGCTTGTAAGCCATCCAGAATTTTTAAGGCGTTCGGCATATCACCCATGCGGTAATAAGCCTCTGCATGGCCGTAGCGGCTGGGGATATCCGTGCTCATGGGTTCCTGAATGACGATACGCGGTAAAATATAACCACGCAATTTCGCCTTGATGCGCCGATATTGATCTTCAGCGGTTTGGGGCAGGGGCGCTTCTTTTTCGCCCATCACGCGGCCTTTCAGGCTTTCAAAACGGTCGCGCGTGAGGGGATGGGTACGCACATATTCTTCTTGGCGCGATTGCGGCAATAACTCCTGATCCATCAGTTTCGTCATGAAGGTTTGCAAACCAACTGCGGGCAAGCCAGCCTTATGCAGAAAACGCACACCAGCTTCATCGGCGCTGTCTTCGTTCGCACGCGAGTGCGCCAAAACGTTACTGAGCAAGGTTTGTTGCGTCAGCATGGTGCCGGCCGAACCGACATCGCCGCTATGCGCGACGGCTGCGGCGGCCATGGTGAGGAGTGTAAATAAAATACTTTCGCGCGAAGCATTTTCCAGATATTCGCCCATTTTAATTAGATGTCCGCCAGCGATGTGGCCTGTTTCGTGCGCGATGACGCCCAATAATTCTTCCAGGTTCTCGGTGCGTAAAATCAGGCCGCTGTAGATGAAAATATTCTGCCCGCCAGCGACAAAGGCATTGATTGTGGTATCGTCAATCAAAACGAAATGGACGGATGTGGGTGCAATACCCGCAGCATGAAAAATTGGAGCGGTTTGTTCGGCCAGGAAATTTTCGGTCTCGGTGTCACGCAGCACAGACTCTGCGTGCGCAGGAAAAGCAAAAAACAAAAAACAACAAATGAAAATTGAAGCTGCGCGCATGGCGGTCACCACCGCAATTGGTCCGTTACAAAGGTTGGCTGGGCATCATACTGTCCGGCCAGACGCTCCAGGTCCGGCATGGGTTGATATGAATTAATATCTTTGGCGTGGATGCCGTCTGTTAACAACAATGTATCGCAGCCAAAACGGTTGCCACCGCGAATATCGGTTTCAAAGGCGTCACCCACTGCCAAAATACGTTTTTTATCAGATGTACCCAGTAGTTTGTGCATGTGCTTATAAACATCACCAAAGGGTTTGCCGTGATAAAACACATCGCCTCCCATGGTCTGATAAAATTCTGCCACCGTGCCGGGACAGATAAAAAGCGTATCGCCGATACCTACGACACGGTCCGGATTGGCACATAGCATGGGTAGGCGGCGGTCGTTGGCCTCTTCTAACTGCACTTCATAATCTTGGATGGTTTCATCATAATCCAACGTGCGTGTAATGACGATAAAATCTGCATGCTCCAAATCGCTTTGTTGGTATGGGAGGTCAATATAATTGCGTTCATGGCTAGGCGCATGGATGAAATAATATTTTTGTCCCAGTCGCGCATGCCATTCGTCATTGCGGTCACGTAAGGCGAGGTAACTGTTTTCACCGGAATTGTGCACGGCATGATAGAGACTGCGTGGAATGCCATACGTTTCCTCTAGCCTGGCGGCGACTGAGGCAACGCGACTGGGAGAGTTAGACAAAAGCCCAACCGTTTTTTGACTGTCCTGTAAATTTTGCAAAGCATCCAGCACACCTGGAAAACGCACTTCGCCATTATGTAAGGTACCCCAAATATCCAGAATAAGGGCATCATAATCTGCAATAATTTCTTCAAGACCGGAAATATATTTCACATCCGACCTATGATAAGGTCCAATTGGCGCCGGGCTCGCCGAATAAATAGCCCTGGCCGAAATCGATATTTAAATCGAGTAGTTCACGTAATTGCGCTTCGGATTCAATTTTACTCACGATTAAATCAATTCCATTGCGGTCCAACTGATTTTTAATTTCGCGCAAATGCATGTCGCCACCAGCCCTTTGAAATTCCGCCAATAAGACATCACTATCCACTTTTACCGTGCGGATTTTACGTGCAGTCAAGGCCGCCAATGGAAATTCCAGCGAGTAAATCCGGTCCATGGAAAAACGACAGCCGAGGCGGCCCAGACCATCCAGTACCGGCACCAGATCAGCTGACATGGTGGCCAGATCTTCTTGTGCCAATTCAAAAATCAGCTTCGGTGCCAGTTGGGAATTCTGGCCGAGAAACTGCACCAGTTCCGTCATAAAACCCTTATCGCGCAGTGTGTTAGAGGAAATATTACAGAAAAACCGCAGAGTAGAATTACGTTTTTCCGTATCGCGGATCATCTGAATGCAGCGCAGCAGCTGCAGGTTATCCACGTGCGTGATCATGCCGCCTTCCTCGGCCAGGCGCACAAAACGCTCCGGTGTCAAATAACCACCATCAGGCGTGCGGATGCGCGTGAACATTTCATAAAAACGCAATTTGCGTTGCGGCAAACTGACGATAGGTTGCAAGAAGACTTCAATCCGGTCGGCGCGCACGGCATCTTCCAACACCCCCATCACTTCGCGGTCGTTCATTTTGCTTGGCGGAGTTGTGGGGGCCGCTGCGGGCAAAGGCCTCCCTTTATCCGTCTGCATGATGCGGTCAATGACGTTTTGCAAAATCCGCACTTCGCTGAGCAAGGAATCAAAACGCGCATTGCCAACCGTGCCGTCCATATCATCAACGTTATGCTGCAGGCTATTGGTGCATGCGATCGCGTCGCTCAAGTCTTTTCGCAAAACCAGCAGCTTGATTTCCTGTTGCCGCACGCGGATGCGCAACACTAACAAAACATGCGCGCCGCCGCAGGCCAGCGCAAATAATAATCCGGTTAAAACAAGGCTAAACGCGCCGATATTGGGATAAACCAAGTGCAGGATTAAAGTGAGCGCAACGCCCAGCGCGGCATATAATAATCCAAATCCTAATTTGGCCATGATCGTCCCCGTGTTAATGCTGACCGACGGCGTCGCGGAGATGGCCAAAGCCATCGCGCGCCAATAAATCCAGCAATCCTGTAAATAGCGCCGGAATCAATCCGGGGCCAGCGTAAATCATGCCGGTATAAAGTTGGACCAGCGACGCGCCAGCGCGGATTTTGGCATAGGCCGTTTCCGCGCTGTCGATGCCGCCCGCGCCGATCAGGGGAATGTTGCCGCCGCTGGCGCGCCAGACTTCCCGTAACACGCGGGTGGATAAGTTCATTAAGGGTCTGCCAGACAGGCCGCCAGCTTGTGCGGCAAAGGCAGGGTCAAGGCCGCCTGGGCGCGTGATGGTGGTGTTGCTGATAATCAGGCCGGAGATATTTTGGGTCAGGGAAGTATTGACGATATCAGCCAATGCTTCATCAGTCAGGTCGGGCGCTATTTTTAACAGCAAGGGAACGTGCGACGCGATCTCTGTACGCAATTGTTGCGCTGCGGCGAGCAGTTCCGTTAGCGCGCCACGCTGCTGTAGATCGCGCAGCCCAGGTGTGTTGGGGGAGGATACATTAATTATCCAATAATCGGCAATTTGCGCAGTGGCGCGCATGCCTGTCAGATAATCCGCAACGGGATCATCCTGACTTTTATTTTTCCCTAAGTTGATGCCCAGGACGCCGGGCAGGGGACCTTGCGCGCGGAGGCGCGTCACGCGCTCGGTGAATTTTTCGACGCCAACCGAAGGGAAACCATAACGGTTAATCACCGCGCCTGCGGCGATATCGCGAAAAACACGCGGGCGCGGATTACCCGGCTGGGCTTGCGGCGTCACACTGCCCAATTCCACTGCACCAAAGCCGAGTTTAAATAAGGGCGAAACGACCTCAGCATGTTTGTCAAATCCGGCCGCCATGCCGATGGGATTGGAAAACTTAATGCCCCATAATTCCTGTTCCAGCCGCGGATCGGACAGCACGCCCGGCCCGGCCGCCAAACCTAGGCGCAGTGCTGCAATCGTGGCCTGATGTGCGGCCTCCGCCGACATAGCAAAAAGCATCGGTTGCATGATTTGCTGAAACAACAGATTTTTCATAGCTGATTTTTTGCGCGTCTGGTTGATAAAAGGCAAGTGGTTGCCCTGGCGCCCTGCATAGGCATAATCGGCGTATGCAATTTTTTCCTTCGCCCAATTTTAACGACCGCCGCACAGGTGCCGCCATTCAACATTTGATTTTACACTATACCGGGATGCGGACGTCGGATGAGGCGATTGCGCGCCTGCGTGATCCGGCGGGCCAAGTCAGTGCGCATTATATCGTCGACCTGGATGGCGCGATTGTGCAATTGGTTGAGGAAAATCAGCGCGCCTGGCATGCGGGCGTGAGTTTTTGGGCAGGCGAAACGGATATCAACTCCACCAGTATCGGCATTGAAATCGTTAATCCCGGCCATGAATTTGGTTATGTGCCGTTTCCCGAGGTGCAAATCACCGCTGTGATTCAATTGTGCGAAGGTATTTTATCGCGCCATGCAATTCCGCCATATAATGTATTGGCGCACAGCGATATCGCGCCCACGCGCAAAATGGACCCAGGCGAATTATTTCCTTGGGTGGCGCTGGCGAAGCAGGGCGTTGGTTTATGGTTGGCGCATGAACCGGAAGGTAAAAAACGGAAGACAGAGAATGATTTGGTTGAATATGGTTATGACGTTTCCAATTTGCCCGCCGCGATCACCGCTTTTCAACGCCATTTCACGCCGGAAAAGATCTCGGGTGAATGGGATGATGCATGCGCGGTCCGGTTGGCATGGTTAATTGCAAAGAAATCAGAATATTGTTGAGATTGTATTTGCTTCTATTCGGCACACAGGTTAAGGATGGCGCGAAATTTCAGCCATGACACGCGCGCTCCTCTCCGTTTCCGATAAAGCCGGCCTTGTCGAATTTGCCGCCGCCCTGGTGGCACGCGGCATCGACATCATTTCTACCGGCGGCACGTTCAAAGTATTGCGCGCAGCGGGCATTGCGGCGACCGAAGTCAAAGACGTCACTGGGTTTCCCGAAATCATGGATGGGCGCGTGAAAACCCTGCACCCTAAAATTCATGGGGGGTTGCTGGCCGACCGCGATGTATCGGAACATATTGTAGCGCTGTCGCAACATAACATCACGCCGATTGATCTGCTAGTGGTGAATTTATATCCGTTTCGCGAAACGGTTAGTCGGCCCGGTGCCGATTACGCGGAATGTGTTGAGAACATTGATATCGGCGGTCCGGCGATGATCCGCGCGGCGGCAAAAAACCACAAACATGTCGCGGTTCTCACGGATCCAGCAGATTACGCGCACATCCTGGCGGCGTTGGACGCAGGCACAATTAATTTTAATCTACGCCGCGATTTGGCGGCCAAGGCTTATGCGCATACTGCAGCTTATGATGCCGCCATTGCCGTCTGGTTCCAAACGCAAATGGATGCCTGGCCGAATGAGATCTCTTTTGCTGGAAAATTGGTTTCTTCTTTGCGCTACGGCGAAAATCCGCATCAGGCCGCCGCGCTTTATGCCAATGGCGAAAACCGTCCGGGCGTGGTGACGGCCACGCAAATTCAGGGCAAAGAACTGTCCTATAATAACATTAATGATACCGATGCGGCTTATGAACTGGTGGCGGAATTCGCGCGGCCTGCAGTGGCGATTATTAAACACGCCAATCCCTGCGGCGTGGCAGAGGGTGATAATTTACTCGAAGCCTATGAACTCGCGTTGCGCTGTGATCCGGTTTCCGCATTCGGCGGCATCATCGCTGTTAACCGCGAATTAGATGTTGCGGCAGCAGCGGCCATGAGCAAATTATTCGCTGAAGTCATTATTGCACCGAATATTTCGGATGCCGCACGTGAAGTGTTAAAATCCAAAACCAATTTGCGCGTGCTAGTGGCGGGTGTATTGCCGGACATCGCCGCGCCGGGACAGTTCATTAAATCCGTGGCGGGCGGCCTGTTGGTGCAAAGCCGCGATAATGGGGTTTTGGATCCAAGCACTTTGCAATGCGCGACCCGGCGCAAACCCACCGATGCGGAAATGGGGGATTTATTATTCGCGTGGAAAGTCGCCAAGCACGTTAAATCCAACGCGATTGTTTATGTGAAGGATGGGGCAACTGTGGGTGTTGGTGCGGGTCAGATGAGCCGTGTTGATAGTGCGCGCATCGCCGCGCATAAGGCTGCCCTAGCTAGCGAAAAGGCAGACCTCGAATTGCTGACACGCGGCAGCGCCGTGGCATCTGATGCGTTTTTCCCCTTTGCCGACGGTTTATTGACGGTGATCGAAGCCGGTGCCACCGCCGTCATCCAGCCCGGCGGCAGCAAACGAGATGCCGAAGTCATCGCCGCAGCGGACGAGCATAATATCGCGATGTTGTTCACCGGCATGCGGCACTTCCGGCATTAATTAAGATTTGCATCTCTCTGTAGGGAGAGGGCCAAAATGCCAAGCTCACTCCATTACACTACGCTTACTAAGCATTTTGGGGTGGGGGAGATGTCGGAAGTTAAACTTTATTTGAATAAATCTCTCATTTTCCACGCCTCCCTCACCCGGTTTGCTAAAACTCGCTGCCCCCGGAACAAGTCCGGGGATGCTCATTAAGCAAACCGGCCTCTCTCTATAGGGAGAGGCAAAGACTCTTTCGTTTCCGGTTTCTATTTTTTTATACTGTGATAAGACTTTCGTATGCGGTTACTTTATCATTTCCCTTTATCCCCTGAAGGACGGTTGGCGCGCCTAGCACTGGCAGAGAAAAAATTAGCTTTTAATCCAGAACCGGTTGAACTGGATCGTCTTCCGCCTGCCGTTATGCAACATTCGCCGCGCGCCCAAGTGCCGCTGCTGCTGGACGAAGATCAAACGCCCGTGGCAGGCGCAGGCGCCATCACAGAATATTTGGAAGAATTATACCCGCTGGAAAACCTGCTCGGCAGCGGTGCGGCCCAGCGTGCGGAAACGCGCAGCCTATTGGATTGGTTGAACGGCCATATCGCGCGGGAAATGACGGATAAATTGTATGGTGAGCGTCTGTTGAAACGCGCGCGGCGCACAGGCGCGCCGGACAGCCGCGCCATTCGTGCTGGCATCGACGCGGCTCATGGTTTTTTGCAATGGATTGGCATCCAATGCGATACGCGCCGCTGGCTGGCAGGGGATCAATTGACGTTAGCCGATTTGGCCTGTGCCGCGCAATTGTCCGTAGTTGATTACCTGGGCGATTTGAATTGGAACGATCATCCGGGCGCCAAAGCCTGGTATGTGCGGTTGAAATCACGACCATCCTTCCGACCATTATTGATAGATGCTTTTCCCGGTCTGCCGCCCGCGTCCCATTACAATAACATCGATTTCTAGGAGGCCGTCGTGAAGAAAATTTCCATCTTGCTTACTTTGCTTTTATTCACGTTGCCTGCCGCGGCACAAACGCTAGTCTGGCCACAGCGCGACGATACGATCACCGTACAACTATCTGCTGAAGATTATGTCAGTGCCACGAGCGGCAAGGTCACTTTATCTGTCAGCGCTGCCCTGAAAGATTCCGATGCCGCCGCAACGCGCAAAGAAATTTTAGCCAGCGCGCAAAAGATCGCGAAGGCGCAATGGCGCATGGTAAACTTTAATCGCTCTACGGACCAGACCGGGTTGGAACGCTGGGATGCGATGCTGGAAACACGCCTGCCCGAAGCACAATTGACGGGTTTGTCGGCCGCGGCGAAAGCCGCCAGCCGTCCGGGTCTGCAATTTATCCTTTCAAATACCGACCTGTCGCCGACGCTGGATGAAATGGAAGCAGGCCGCGCAAAATTGCGTGAAACTTTATTGGCAAAAGCGAATGAAGAACTTGCGCGCGTGAATAAGGGCGCGGGCGGGCGCGCCTACCGCATCGGATCAATCGAATATGGTGCCTTTGGCATGCTAACGCCCATCATGCAGCGGTCGCGCATGGCAATGGCACCGCAAGCCATGATGGCAGCCGATGCAGTTGGTTCTTCTGCTTCGAATGAGGCTCTAAGCCTCAGCGTGGATCAAAAAATTTCCATGACGGCAAGTGTGACCTTTGCCACGGCGGTGAAATAAAGCGTGAAACATTTCCTGTTTTCATTATGTTTTATTCTGCCATCGCTGTGTCAGGCGGCGGATTTCAAACCTTACCTGACGCTCTATGGCGACCCACCAAAATATGCGGCGAGCTTTCAGCATTTTGATTATGTGAATCCACGTGCGCCCAAGGGCGGTGAATTGCATCTGGGTGCCCAGGGCGCCTTTGACAGCCTGAACGGTTTCATTTTAAGGGGCGATGCGGCGGACGGCATCGGCATGATCTATGACACGCTGATGACGGGCAGCGCGGATGAACCGAATACCAAATATCCGCTGATCGCGACCGGTGTTGCGGTGTCGGACGACCGCCGTACGGTGACGTTTGCATTGAATCCAGCGGCGCGCTGGCAGGACGATAAACCGATCACCGCAGATGATGTTGTGTGGACGTTTGATACGCTGAAAAAACACGGCCATCCGTTTTATCGCAGCTATTTTAAAGATGTTTCTGCTGCGCGTGCAACCGACGCACACACCGTGGTTTTTGATATCGCCAAACCGGATAACCGCGAATTGCCACTTATTCTTGCGGAATTGGTTGTGCTACCCAGGCATTACTGGAGTGACGGCAAGCATGATTTTAATCAAACCACCCTCATGCTGCCGTTGGGCAGCGGGCCTTATAAAATCGCGGCTGTCGATGCGCCGCGCCGCATTGTATTACAGCGCGACCCGAACTACTGGGGCCGCGATTTGCCGGTAAATATCGGCAAATCGAATTTTGATAAGGTTGTTTACGATTATTTCCGCGATCCAACCGTATTATTACAGGCATTTTTCGCAGGACAATTGGACGTGCAGGTGGAAAATGTCGCCAAGACTTGGGCGACGTCTTATAATACCGCGCCCGTTCGTGATGGCCGTGTGATCCGTGAGGAAATTCCCAATCAACTGCCATCCGGCATGCAGGGTTTTGCCTTTAACATTCGCCGTTCCATATTTACCGATCCGCGCGTGCGTGAAGCGCTGACGCTCGCTTTTGATTTTGAATGGGGGAATAAAAATGTCGCCTTTGGCGCCTATCAGCGTACGCAGAGTTATTTTGAAAATTCGGAACTGGCGTCGCATGGTTTGCCGAACGTCGATGAAATAAATTTGCTGGAACCTTTCCGCGATCAATTGCCGCCTGAAGTTTTTACAACCGAATACAAAGCGCCCGTCAGTGACGGCAGCGGTTACGACCGCGAGAATTTGAGCAAAGCGCGCGAATTGTTGGAACAGGCTGGGTATCAATATGAAAACGGCCAGATGGTGAAAGACGGCAAACCGTTGCGATTTGAAATGCTGTTAATGCAGGAGGCTTTTGAACGCTGGGTGCTGCCGTTTCAACGCAACCTGCGCCGCATTGGCGTTGAGATGGGTATCCGCTTGATCGATACCGCGCAAATGCAGCGCCGCCAGGACCAGTTTGATTATGACATGATCGTGGCGAGTTTTCCGCAAAGCCTGTCGCCCGGTAACGAACAGCGCGATATGTGGCAGTCGAACCGCGCGAATACGCATGGCAGCCGTAATTTAATCGGCATCAAATCACCTGTCGTGGACGCGCTGGTGGATAAAATCGTTGCCGCCCATTCGCGTGCGGAACTTATCACCGCCACCCATGCGCTAGATCGTGTTTTATTGTGGGGTCATTACGTCATCCCACATTGGTACATCGGCAAATTCCGTGTCGCTTATTGGAAAACCTTGGGCCGTCCCGATGTCACGCCGCCCTATGGCTTGCCGGTCGTTGAAACTTGGTGGCATAAGTAAAGCAATGACCGCTTATATTCTTCGCCGCCTGTTCCTGATTATTCCGACACTGCTCGGCATCATGACGTTGAATTTTTTGATTGTGCAGGCTGCTCCGGGCGGGCCGGTGGAACAGATGATTGCAAAACTGTCTGGCACGGCGGTAGATTCCACCTCGCGTGTCGGCGGTTCGGACGGCGGTGATACGATGGCGCAAAGCGAAGCTGCGAAAGGTGCCCTCAATGGCCCAGCGTCCGGCAGCGTTAGCAAATATCGCGGCGCGCAGGGTTTGGACCCGGAATTTGTTGCCGAACTGGAAAAAATGTTTGGTTTTGATAAGCCCTGGTATGTGCGTTACTGGTTGATGCTGAAAAACTACGCGACATTCGATTTCGGCAAAAGTTATTTCCGCGATACCAAGGTGATTGATTTGGTCTGGGAAAAGTTACCCGTATCGCTGAGCCTCGGTGTTTGGACGACGTTGCTGACCTATTTGATTTCCATTCCGCTCGGCATCCGCAAGGCTGTGAAAGACGGCAGCCAATTTGATATTTGGACTAGCACGATTGTGATTATCCTGCATGCCATTCCGTCCTTTCTATTTGCGGTATTATTGATTTTATTATTTGCAGGCGGTGAATATTTCGCCTGGTTTCCGCTACGTGGCTTGGTGTCGGATAACTGGCACGATCTCACCTGGCCGCAAAAAATTCTGGATTATTTGTGGCATATGGTCTTGCCGATTACGGCGATGGTGGTGGGCGGCTTTGCCTCGCTTACCATCCTCACAAAAAATTCATTTATAGATGAATTGGGTAAACAATATGTTTTGACAGCGCGCGCTAAGGGTTTGCCGGAACACAAAGTCCTTTACGGTCATGTCTTCCGTAACGCGATGCTGATCGTCATCGCGGGATTTCCATCCGCTTTTATCGGCATGATTTTCACGAGTGCATTGTTGATAGAAGTCATTTTTTCCCTGGACGGCCTTGGTCTGCTTGGTTTTGAATCGGCGATGTCACGCGATTATCCGGTGATGTTTGCAACGCTGTATATTTTTACGCTCATCGGCCTGTTGATGAATTTGATCAGCGATCTGACTTATATGTTCGTGGATCCGCGCATTGATTTCAACTCGAGAGAGAGCACATGATTTTATCACCGCTCGCCCGCCGCAGATTGCAAAACTTCCGTGCCAACCGGCGCGGTTATGTATCATTTTGGTTATTGATGGTGGTGGTCATCGTCAGCCTGCTCACACCGATTATCGCAAATGACAAACCTATTTTAATGGTGTTCAAAAACCATATCTATTTTCCCACCTGGCAAAATTTGCCTGAAACATTTTTCGGCGGTGATTTTGATACTTCAGCCGATTACCGCGATCCCTATGTGCAAAAACTGATCGCGCAGCATGGCTGGATGGTCTGGCCGCCGATCCGTTATAGTTATGATACGATCAATTATAATCTGCCGTCACCGGCGCCGTCGCCGCCAACCTGGGAGAATTTGCTCGGTACAGATGATCAAGGACGCGATGTTTTGGCGCGCCTGATTTACGGCGTGCGAATTTCCTTGGCATTTGCGTTTATCCTAACCACGCTGTCATCCATCATCGGCATCGCTGCGGGTGCGGTGCAGGGGTTTTTCGGTGGTGTACTCGATCTCATGTTTCAACGGTTCATTGAGATATGGTCGGGTATGCCGGTGCTATATTTGCTCATCATTATGGCATCGGTGATTGCGCCAGGATTTTGGTCATTGCTTGCATTGATGCTGTTGTTTTCCTGGATGTCATTGGTCGGTGTCGTGCGCGCGGAATTTTACCGGGTGCGGAATTTTGATTACGTCCGCGCGGCGCGTGCGCTGGGCGTTAATAATTTTACGATTATGAAGCGCCATATTCTACCCAACGCGTTAGTCGCGACAATTTCATTGCTGCCATTTATTATTTCCGGCGGCGTGACGACTTTGACATCTTTGGATTTCCTAGGCTTCGGCTTGCCACCTGGCTCGCCATCACTCGGCGAATTGCTCTCGCAAGGTAAAGATAATTTACAAGCACCGTGGCTCGGGTTAACAGCATTTTTCTCACTCGCGTTTTTATTATCGATTTTAACCTTTGTCGGTGAAGCGGTGCGCGATGCCTTTGACCCGCGCAAGGTCGGATGATGTTGGAAGTTAAAAATCTTAATATCCATTTCCGCTTGCCGCAGGGCGAGGAGTTTCACGCGGTGCGTGACATAAGTTTTAATATTGCGCGCGGTGAAACCCTTGCCCTGGTAGGCGAAAGCGGTTCCGGAAAATCCGTTACGGCGCTGTGCATTATGCAATTATTGGGTGCGAATGCCGGGCAAAGCGGCAATATAAAATTCGACGGTAATGAATTACTGAACATGCCGCCGAAAATGATGCAAACAATCCGCGGGCGACGTATCAGCATGATTTTTCAGGAACCCATGACGGCGCTCAATCCGCTTCATACCGTGGAAAAACAAATTTGTGAAATGCTGCGCTTGCATCAGAAAATGCCCATCACCAAAGCCCGCGCGCATGCGATTGAATTATTGACGCAGGTTGGGATATCGGATGCGGTTGAACGCCTCAAATCTTATCCGCATCAATTATCGGGTGGTCAGCGCCAGCGCGTGATGATCGCGATGGCGTTGGCGAATGAACCAGAATTACTGATCGCGGATGAACCGACCACGGCGTTGGATGTGACGGTGCAGGCGCAGATTTTAGAATTGCTGAAAAATCTGCAAGAGGAACGTAATCTGGCCATATTGCTGATCACGCATGATTTGGGCATCGTGAAACATACGGCACAGTGCGTTGCGGTGATGCGGCATGGCGAACTTGTGGAGCAGGGAACGGTTGATGCTATCTTTACCGCGCCGCAGCACGATTATACGAAACAACTTTTGGCGGCAGAGCCCAAGGGTGCACCCATGCCAGTCTCAAATGATGTACCAGAAATTTTGCGATGCGAAAATATTAAGGTTTACTTTCCTGTCCGCCGCGGCATTTTGCAACGTACGGTTGGAAATGTGCGTGCGGTTGACGGCGTGGATATCCGCGTCCGCGCGGGAGAAACGGTGGGTATCGTAGGCGAAAGCGGTTCAGGCAAATCTACGCTGGGTTACGGTATTTTGCGCCTAACTCACGCGACAGGAAAAATTTTATTTGAAGGCCAGGATATTCATGCGCTGCGCGGCAAAACGCTCCGCCCGCTCCGCCGTCAAATGCAGATTGTGTTTCAAGATCCTTTTGGGTCACTATCGCCGCGCCTAACGGTTGCGCAAATTATCGGTGAAGGATTATTGGTGCATGAACCCGAAATGCAGGCCGCCGCGCGCGACGAACGCGTATGTGATATTTTAAAAGAAGTGGGTCTAGAGTTGGGCACGCGCCACCGCTATCCGCATGAATTTTCTGGTGGCCAACGCCAGCGCATCGCCATCGCGCGTGCGCTGATTTTAAAACCAAAGCTGATTATCCTTGATGAGCCGACCTCGGCGCTCGATGTCTCCGTTCAGGCGCAGATTGTGGAATTGTTGCGCGGGCTTCAGGCCAAATATCATCTATCTTATATCTTTATCAGCCATGATTTACGTGTCGTTCGTGCCATGGCACATCAGATTATTGTCATGAAAGATGGCAAGGTGGTGGAAGCCGGCGCGGCGAATGACGTGCTGTGTAATCCCCGTGAAGAGTATACGCAAAAACTGCTCGCGGCCGCACTGAATTACCGCGTTCGTTAAAAACAGCCCGGCCCTATCTTTTCACCAGAAAATACATTATTTTTATAGGATGGAAGCACACCGCCGCGACGCTATGGCAAGCTTTAAACTGCGGCCGGGATTTTCCCGGCGGCAGTATCGTGCCATTTTGCACCTGGTGTTCATCAATAGCTTCGTACTGGCCGGGTTTTGCGTGTTAACGATTTATCTAGGTTTCTACGGTTTTAAGGCCGAACATTATTTCACCACAACGCCCAACGGAAAAATTACCGCTTTAAAATATTCTTTAGCACCTGTCTTTGCGCGGCCAGTCGAATCGAAGCAATCTGCTCCGCCTGCACCACTAAGTTCAGGTTCAACCTCTTCTCCAACGTCCAATGCCCAATCCAACCCCGCCCAATAGACCGCCGCAAGGTCTCCCCGTCCGCAGCGTCCAGCAATTGGGTGCGCGCCCGGCCCGGCCAGAGGGGATCAAGGCAGCACCTGTAAAACCCGGTGGCAAAGCCCCGCAGACACATGCCCAATTGGGTGGTGACGTGGTGCAGACGGTTGTAACACGTAATAAATTTTACCGCGAAGGCTATCAAACGTTGCTGAAAATTGCGGTTGCGCAAGGGGCCGTTGTTTTGGTCTTGGCGATTTTGGTCGTTTATAAAATGTTCATTGAGCCCACGCCGGTGCGCTACTTCGCAACGTTTGACGACGGTAAAATTATTAATATGCAACCCCTGAACGACCCGGCCATGACAGATGCGGCGGTATTGTCCTGGACGGCACAGGCCGCCGCCGATGTGATGACCTTCAGCTTTTTGGACTATCAGCGCCGCTTGCAAAGTAGTGAGAGTTACTTCACGTCCGTGGGTTGGAACGGCTTTATGAAAGCCATCCAGGATAGCCGTTATCTGGAGGGTGTGAAAGAAAACCAGCAAATTGTCACGGCGGTGCCTTTTCAATCTCCTGTGATTGTCGATCGCGGTCAAAGTGACAACCGCTATTACTGGCGCATTCAATTGCCGATGGTAGTGACCTTTACCTCAGGAGAGAAAAAGGCCACTAAGCGTCAGCTCCTAAATTTAATGATTGTGCGGGTATCGCCGCTCCAAAACCCGTCCGGTCTTGGGATTGAACAGTGGGTGGCGTCAGACATATGATAGCAGGTGATTCCGGCCGCGGAGCGAGAGTGAAAAAGTGGGTAATCTTTCTGTGCATTGGCATAAATATGGCAGTAATGCCACTTTATGCGCAGGACGGGAATGCGCCTGCCGCGTCGCCTGCAAATTCAATTGCACAGACCTTTGATAAGGCAGCTGGCGCAAGTAATAACAATCAGAATCTAGCGCCGACGACGAATACGTCTTCAACCAACGCAACCGCGCCTGCCCCGAATACAAACGCAAATCCAACTGCGGAAAACAATGCGGATATGAATGTACCGCCTTTACCAACGGATAAAGAAAGCCTGCAGACTTTAACCCATGCTTTGGCTGCGGATCAATCAGGGATCAGCGAGTCTGATCAGCAAACAAAAGCATTCAATGGCGCTTTGCAGGGTATCTTTCCACTTACGCCAGAACAAATCAAGCAAGTCATGCAGCGTATGAGCGAGTCTCAGGAGGCCGGCCGCGCGCCGCCGGCACCGGAGGCCAAGCCAACAGTTAAAGTTGAAAATATTTCCCTGGAGCCGGGCGTGACGCCGCCGCTGATTGCGGTTTCCGTCGGCTACGTGACTACTGTCAATTTATTGGATGTAACGGGGCAACCTTGGCCGATCCAAGATGTGGTGGTCGGGGGAAATTTTAAAGTTACCGGACCCAATGATGCCAATGTCCTGCGGATCATTCCGCAAACCCGTTTTGGCAAGGGCAATATCTCCATGCGCTTGGTGGGGCTGTCGACTCCGGTAACCTTCCGCGTGGAATCCGGCGGGCCGGAAGTTTATTACCGCTACGATGCCCGCATCCCCTTATCCGGGCCCGGCGCGCAACAATCTTTAATCAATCACGGTTTTTCAGGCGAAGCGGGTAACACGACTTTGCTGGCTGTTCTGGATGGTATGCCGCCCAAGGGTGCCAAAAAAATGGTCATCACCGGTGCGGATGGCCGCACACGTGGTTATAAAATTGATGACCAGATTTATTTGCGTACGCCACTCGCCTTATTATCCCCGGGCTGGGACGCGTCGGTGCGTTCGGCCGATGGCACCAATGTTTATATGCTGTCCGATACGCCGATTTTGATGTTGTCCGATAACGGCCAAATGATCCGCGCCCGCATGACCGCGCCGCCCGAGGATGCTTTCATGCCAACAGACCTGCAAGAAGGCAAAATTACCGTGCCTGTTAATGCTGATGGAACCGTATCAACTCCTGCTGCTGCGGCAACATCGAATACCAATCAACCTTTGGCCAATCAGGCGAATTTAAATGCTGTGACCCAAGCTGCGGCCAATGGCGCGGCGGCAGGCAGCTCGGCTGTCCAAGTCAATAACCAGCCAAAACCACCCAGCAGTGTTCAAATCTATGGACCCGGCAGCACCTATCCTGGCTCTGGTGCCAATACGACCAATATTATATATCCGAATAATGCGGCAACCAACAACAGTACAGGTGGTATCAGATGAGCGAACCGCACGATCAGCTTGAACACTTCGAGGAATTTGACGAATTCGATAATGAATTCCAGGAGGAATCGCCAAAGCCTCAAGGGGCTAAAGAACGTCTGGCGCATCTATGGCGCAACAACCCCGCGTTTAAATTCGGTGTCATCGGTGGGTCAGTGGCCGTCTTGGCAGTGGGTGCCTACGCGATGATGGGTAATAATAAACCCATTACGCCCGGCGCAGATCAGGCACGCGTTGGCACAGCCGAAACAGTTAAAGGCACTGTGGGGGCGGACACGACGCCAGAATACCGTAATTTACTGCAAAATGATAACCAACAACGTGCCAAGGATGCCTTACAGAACGGCCAAAGCGCAATTCCAACGCCGGTTGGTAATGTTGCCACCACCACAGCGCCCAAAGAACAGCCCGTTGATCCCTTGGCCATGTGGCGTCAGGCGGAACAACAACAATCGCCTAAACCACCACCCACTGCCATGTTGCAACAGGGGGCACCCAATAATAATCAAGCACAACAGCAGCAGCAAGATACGAATCAGCGTACCCAAGCCATGACAACACAGATTAATTCGCTCTTGCAGGCATGGCAGCCGACCGATGCAACGGTGGTTAGTTTTACAGCGCAAAATCAGACTAACGCCAATAACACTAACCCAAATAATACGGCAACAAACACGACCAATACAGGGAATAATACGGGTACAAATACTACAAACACCACACCAAAACCAACGGCCAAAGTCATTGTGCCGGCGGGCGATATTGTCTACGCCAGTATGATTACTGAGGCGAATTCGGATGTGCCAGGCCCCATCCTGGCGCAAATTTTATCTGGACCGCTAAAAGGAGGTCGTTTGATCGGCAGTTTTCAAGTATCTGAGGATTATTTGGTCCTCAGTTTTAGAACGCTTTCTATTCACGGTCACAGCTATGCGGTGGATGCGATTGCTCTGGATCCCAACACAACCTTGGGCGGCGTGGCGACGGAAACAGATCAGCGTTATTTTTCGCGCTTGATCTTGCCTGCGGCAGCGGCTTTTGTTAGTCAATTTGGACAGGCCATTTCGCAGGCGGGGACGACCACCTCTATTTCAAACGGTACGGTGGTAGTGACGCAACCTTCGGTGGATACGCGGCAGGCGCTCTACGGCGGTGCGGGTCAGGCCGCCAGCCAAGTATCACAGTTTGTTTCAGCCGCTGGCAACCAGGTAAAACCCTTGGTAAGGGTTGCATCTAATACGCCAGTTGGTATTTTCTTTACCTCGCCCGTGACCGATAAACCGCAGGAAACCCAACAATGAACGAGTCCCCAGATCACCCAAATCACGATTACCAGGAAACCGATTATGGCCACGACCATTATGTCGAAGGCGAAGAGGTGCCGACAGAATATGCAGATGAAAATTATGATAGTCAGCTGCCTGTGCAGGGGCCGCGTAAAAATTACAGCAATTTGCTAATCTTTGGCTGCATTGGGATTTTCGTTTTGGTTATGGGTTATTTTACCTTTGGCCCGATGCTTTTTCCCAAATCGCCTGATGCGGCGAATGGTGTTTCAAACGCGAGTGCTTTACTGAAAGCGCCACAGCTACAAGCAACGCAAAACGCTGCTCAGGATAATCCTGCTCCCCCTGTTGTTGCGATGGCCCCCATGCCGGCACCTGCACCGGTGGGAACTGCGCCAGCACCCAACCCTGCCGCACAACCCGGCAGTGCGGTGATGGGTGTTTCTCCAGCTGCGCCAATTACAAACGCGGTCAACAACCCGGTTATCCCGCCCGCCAATCCGAATGATCCTTGGGCTCAACCAACTGGGAACAATGCAACGGCGGCGGTAGCGCCTGTTATGCAACCCATCGGTGCTACACCTGCGTCGCAACCGACAGCTGCACCTGCATTATCGCCTGCAGCTGATGCGGCACTCAATCAAAAATTAACGGCGCTGCAGCAAAAACTGGATCAGTCTGAAGCCGCGCGCCAAGATCAAAACACAACGATCACGGAACTGCAAAACCGCTTGTCCGAATCAGAAAGCAAGCTTGCGAATCTTGCCGCCCAGCCCGCTGCCGCGCCCGTCAATCCGTCTGCGCCAACATCTGCCAAGGTGAAAAAACAAGCGAAGGCGAAATCAGATTCAAATATTTCAGACAATGGCAGCGCCAAAACCCCACAAACTTGGGAATTACGTTCTGCTGCAGATGGTGTTGCCTGGGTTAGCCGCCCTGCCGACAATCAGCTTTACCGCGTCAGTGTGGGCGATGAATTGCCCGGTGTTGGGCGTGTCACCGCTATTCGTCAGCAGGGCGATAGCTGGATTGTGGTAGGCACAACGGGGCAGATCCATCAAAATTAATAATAAATTGGGGAAATTTGTTCCCAACCGTCATCATGCTGTCATGAAAATGTGATTGAATAAAAGGATGGGGACATCTTTTCAATCTCACGCTCTTGCTGTGGCCCGCGACTCCAATCGCGCCGGGCTGCGCGTCAAAATAGCTCTGACGTCTTTTGTGATGATCTTATTGGCTGCCATGCCAGCCCACGCGCAAGCTACCTCGCCTCTGGGCCTGGACGACATGATGGCGAATTTCGTTGTCAATATTAATGGGCCGATTCTGCACATTGTTTACTTGGGCTGTTATACCTTTGGTGTTTATTTGTTGATGAAGGGCCTATTTAAATGCATTAAATATTCTGATGAAGGCTCTAAAGGCCAGCAGAAGTTCAGCGGTATTTGGGGAACCTTGGCAGTGGCTGGGATGCTGATCGCCTTGCCTACCATGATGGGGACGATATCGGATTCCCTGACATTTCAGAACTATAATGGACAACAGGTAGCTTTGAGTTATGCCCCAGATGCCAGCAATCCAGATAGTGCGGCAATTGCAGCGAAAGTAAAGAAAACCTACTGGGTGATGGTGACCTTTATCCAGATGGTGGGGTTAATCAGTTTCGTACGCGGCCTCAGCATTTTGCGGTCCGTTACCGATGGCAATACGCAAGTCACCAGCATGGCGGGGCTGACCCACGTTATCGGCGGGGCGATTGCATGGAACATCGGCGATTTCGTCCAAATGGTGGGCAGCACCATAGGATGTGCTAACATTATGGCTGGATCTTGCGGAACATAACGATGAAAACCATATTTACAAAAGGAGCAAACATGAAACAATCTCAACAAACCCAACCGAATATGATAGAATCCCTATCATCAACGACTCAATTAACCTCAGGGGAAGCAACCATGAAAAAACTAAACCTTCAACAATTCCGCAGCCTTGCAGTATCGGCCCTCATGCTGGGCGGTGCTTATGTCGTGGCCAATATTCTGGGCGCACATGATGCCTTTGCCCAAAATGCGACAGCCCTGCAGGGTGCCATCACCAACGTCGGTAAAAATATTGGCGGTGCCGCCAACGTCGTTTATACGGCTTCCTACATTGGTGGCACGACCGCTCTGGCAATGGGAGCTTTTAAATTGAAAGCCCATGCGGAAAACCCCAGCCAAACACCATTACAGCAAGGCGTATCGCGCCTAGCAGTGGGCGCAGGCCTGATTGCCATGCCGGCCGTCGGAAATATTTTGTCCACAACTGTATCAAACGGCAGCACCAGTGCCCTAACTTCACAACAAGGGCAAATCAGCGTTACAATGCCATAATTGAATTGCCGCAACTGTTACCTCTTTCACTATCTGTTAACCGGCGCGGCGGCACTCCGCCCGCCGTTTCGGATCCGGCCTTTCAGGTGGTCCGTAACCGGGTATTGGAGCGCGACCAATACGCCTGCCGCTATTGCGGTTTTGCCGCCAAAAAATATCAGGAAATCCATTTCCTTTCCGGCAATTATAAGGATATCTCGGATCAGAATCTGGTGACAGCCTGTATCTTTTGCTATCAATGTTTGAACCTAGACCGCGCGGGTGCCATGAATTCTGGCACACTAATCTTTGCGCCCGAAATTGACCAGGTGACGCTGCACCATTTGGCCCGCGCGATTTATGTGGCCCGCCGCACCCAGGGGCCTATGGCCGACAGCGCCCGCATGGCGATGAATGCACTCTTGTCGCGCAAGGATGAAGCCATCGTTCGCTTGGGCTCCGACAGTCCGCGGTTATTGGCCGCTGTGATGCGCGAACTCCTGGATCCCAATGCTTACAAACGCCGCATAGCAGTTCTAGAGGGAATCCGTTTGATGCCGCTGGATAAACGGCTGATTAAGGAAGAAGATTTTGAATTTGATCAGTTCCCGCAAATTCTGGCGTTCTGGCGCTCCACCAACGGGCCCTATGGTAAAACGCTTCCGCCGACCTGGCCTGCGATGCTGCAAAGCGTGATGGAAAAAAATGCGGCGTAATTTGCCGCCTAATCCCCGCGCTGGTAATTTGAACTTTCCGCCGTGATATCAATGTTATGCACATGGGATTCTTTTAGACCCGCGTTGGTGATGCGTACAAATTGCGCGCGTGATTGCATATCCGCAATGGTTGCGCTGCCCGTATAACCCATGCTCGCGCGCAGTCCGCCCAGCAATTGATGCAATACATCCGCCACATGGCCTTTATACGGCACGCGGCCCTCAACCCCTTCGGGCACTAGTTTGTCGCGCTCTTTCACTGCGCCTTGGAAATAACGGTCGGCGGAACCCTTGGACATTGCGCCCGCGCTGCCCATGCCGCGGTAGGATTTGTACGAACGGCCTTGATATAAAATGACTTCGCCCGGTGCTTCTTCCGTGCCCGCGAGCAGGGAGCCCAACATCACGCAATCCGCGCCCGCCGCAATCGCCTTGGCTAGGTCGCCGGAAAATTTGATGCCGCCGTCGGCAATGACCGGAACATCGGGATGCGCCGCCACCACGACATTTTGAATGGCGGTCAATTGGGGCACACCTACGCCCGCGACAATACGCGTCGTGCAAATGGAACCCGGACCGATGCCGACCTTCACCGCATCCGCGCCGGCGTCGATTAAAGCCTTTGCCGCATCGCCAGTGGCGATATTGCCCGCAATAATTTGCACCTGGGGATATTTTTTCCGCAAACTACTTACCATTTCGATCACGCTGGCCGCATGGCCATGGGCGGTATCCACTACCAATACATCTACTTCGGCTTCCACCAGTAATTCCGCCCGCGCCACGCCGCCTTCGCCCGTGCCAATGGCCGCCGCACAGCGCAGGCGGCCCGCTGCATCCTTGGTCGCAGTCGGATGCAGTTTGGCTTTCTCAATATCTTTTACGGTCATCAATCCCGTGCATTCACCCACCGCATTCACGACCAGCAGTTTTTCAATGCGGTGCTGATGCAATAATTTTTTTGCTTCTTCGCGCGAAATATTCGCAGGCGCGGTGACCAGATTTTTGGTCATTAAATCGCGCACGGAAATATCACTATCTTCGACAAAACGCAGGTCGCGGTTGGTTAAAATGCCAACCAGTTTTTTATTCGCATCTACCACCGGGAAGCCGGAAAAACCGTGTTCATCCATCAAGCGAATCGCTTCACGCACCGCCGCATCGGGGCCGATGGTAATGGGGTTCAAAACCATACCGGATTCAAAACGCTTCACGCGGCGGACTTTTTCCGCCTGAATTTCCGGGGCCAGGTTGCGGTGGATCACGCCGATGCCGCCCGCTTGGGCCAGGGCAATCGCCATGCGCGATTCCGTCACCGTATCCATCGCGGCGGACAAGACGGGAATCCCTAGGGAAATATTGCGCGTTAGGCGAGTTTGGGTATTAGCATTAGCGGGCAGGATGCTGGAGGCAGCCGGCAGCAAAAGGACGTCATCAAACGTCAAGGCTTCGGGGAAGGATTTCGGGGCAGGTTTCTGGCCAAACATGTTCGTTCATATACTGGCCGATCTGAAAAGGGAAGTAAAAAATTGCTTTCAATAAATCCCAGTAGTCTCCGGCATTAAAACAGCAGCGCGATCGAGGGGCGGCGTCAGGGCGGCAAGTTGATCTGTCGCAAGGGTTTCCAAATCCGCGGCGGCGGTCAAGAATATTTCGCGCAATTCCGGACTGATGATGGCACGCGTGAGTTTATCAAACTTGCCGATATAATTCTCGCGGTGCCACGGCGTTGCGCCATAACAATGTGCGTTGGCGCGTTCCTTGATAATTTCAACTGGCGACGCGCCGTCGGCAAAGGTGAAAATCAGCTTGCCGCCCATGGCCTGCTCGCGTGGATCGGTGGAATGGTATTTGCGTTCCCACTCCGCATCGAATTTCGTTTCCACTTTTAACATTAATTCGCGCAGTTCGGCTTTTTCATGTTCGGGAATGTCGTAAACCTCTTCATCCCAGCGGCCCAATTGCAGTGCGCGCGCAATCGCAAACATAATGGAATGGTCCAGTGTGCCCCGCGGCGCGTTGGGATCAACCTTTTGCGGGTCTTTGGCATCGGTGCCGATGACATGATGCGTGTGATGTGATGTTTCCAAAACAATCTTTTTGATTTTAGATAAATCTTGTGGCAGCTGCAATTTTACCGTCAGAACCGCATCAATAATCGCCTGGCCCTGGTATTCGAATGCATGTTCTTTCGGATAGGTCATCAGAATATTTTTAAAATTGCCTTTGCCGGGTGCGGCGAGTTCAATTTGATATTCTGCCTTAGGATCGTCGCGGCCATTCAGGAAACGGCGCATGATGCTGTCTTCGCCTTCATACACCGGGTTCGGGCCGATCAGGCCGTGCATAGCGTTATTCACCGCTTCAATGGCGATTTCGGCGGAATAGCCCGGCACGAATTCCTTTTGCGCGCCGATGTCTCCCTTGCGCGACTGGCGCGACGAGACCGAATTGTGCACGGCGAAATTTACAGCATGATAAATTTGTTCGACCGGTAAATTCAACATCGCGCCAATGCCAGCCGCGCTGGCCGGGGCGATATGCGTCATGTGATCGACTTTGTGCTTATGCAAACAAATGCCCGTGCTGCCGCCCGTGCCGACCAGCGCCACATGAATTTCATACGCTACCGCGATGCCGCGCAATAAATCTGCACCGGATGCACCGCATTGCTGCGCCACTGCCAACAGGGGTGAAATATTATCATCTGGGTGCGAATATTCCGCGGCCAGATAGGTATCATCCTGATCGCGGAAGCGCACCGCGGCCGCATTGTGGAATGCAGCCTGCGCCACGCCGTATTCGCCGCCGATGCCATATAAAGTGGCGTGTCCCGTCCCGCGGCTCACCACCACTTTTTGTCGTGCCACCTGGATGGGAATTTCATTTACGGCGGCAAGTGCGATCGCCGCATTATCAATGATGCGATTGATCACCATATCCTTGACGTCTGCGCCCAGCACAACTTCACTCGCACGCGTGGCGACGGCCGCAATTTTCCAAGCAAGCTGATCCTCACGCGCCAATTGCCCGCCCGCGCCGACCGCCTTTACGACATGAATTGTCATGCGCTGTTATTTCTGTGGCGCTGGAAGTTTTTTTGGTTTTTCCGGCGCAGGTTTTTTTTCTTCAACCGGCAGGGCGATAAAACGCAATTCGCCTTTGCTTTCCAGTAAAAGTAAAACGGATTTCCGGCCATCGCGTTTTGCGGCAGCGACCAGTTCCAACACTTCAGCGACAGTTTTAACAGGATGTTGGTTTACTTCCTGAATCAGATCACCGGATTGGATATGTTTGGCTGCCGCTGAACTGGTTGGTGCTACATCTGTTACCACCACCCCTTCAATTTTCACGCCTAAATGGAATTGTTGGCGCAGTGCAGGATTGGCGTTATCCATCGTCAGCCCTAAAGCCTGTCCTTCACCGCCCTTGGCTGGCGCGCCGTCCTCGGCATGGCGGTCTTCCAGTGTCCCTTCTTTTTCAGCCTTTTCCAGCGAACCGATTTTGATGGTCTTGCTCAGCGTTTGCCCTTTGCGCCATACTGTCACCGATGCTTCGCTGCCGACATCGGTTTCCGCCACCAATAACGGCAGGTGCTGCATTTCGGTGATGTCTTTGCCATTAAAGGATAAAATCACATCGCCCTGTTGGATATCCGCCACTGCGGCCGGACCGCGTTCCGCGATAGACGCCACCATCGCGCCGCGCGCTTTGGGCAGGCCCAGGCTGTCGGCGATATCTTGGGTCACTTGTTGAATGCGTACGCCGATCCAGCCGCGCCGCGTCGTGCCATATTTCTGAATTTGTTCAACCACTGTTTTTGCCAATGATGATGGAATAGCAAAGCCAATGCCCACGCTACCGCCGGATGGCGAGAAAATCGCGGTGTTAATCCCAATCACTTCGCCGCGCATATTGAACATCGGGCCGCCGGAATTACCGCGGTTGATCGCCGCATCGGTTTGTAAAAAATCATCATAGGGGCCTGAATTAATATTCCGCGCGCGCGCCGAAATGATGCCGGACGTCACCGTGCCGCCGAGGCCATAAGGATTGCCGATGGCGAGTACGGGATCGCCCACGCGCATACTGTCGCTGTCGCCAAATTTGACTGCCTTCAGCGTATATTTATCCGTCGGAATTTGCATTACCGCCAGGTCAGTTTTGGTATCCGTGCCCACAACCTTGGCCGGAATGGTGGTGCCGTCCTGCAAAATAATATTCACTTCATCCGCATCGGCGACGACGTGATTGTTGGTGACCACGATGCCTTTTTCCGCATTAACGATAAAACCTGAACCCAAAGACGCCTGGGTATGTTTGGGCGAATTGCCGCCGTGGCGTTCCAGGAAATCGCGGAAGAAATCTTCGAATGGCGAGCCCGGCGGGATTTGCTGTAACAATTCGTCTGGCGCCGGGCTGGCGGCATCCTTGCCTAAGGTTTGCGTGGCGGAAACATTCACCACGGCGGGCAGCAATCTTTCCACCAGGTCGGCATAACCATAGGCGACCGGCGCGGGCAGTGGCGCAATGGTGGAACTGCCGGTGGATTTATTGACGGAGGTATCCGTTTCCGTGCCGGGCAGGGTCGCATTTTGCACCCGCATGCCGGCATCGGCGGCAAAAGCCGGCGCGCACAACGTTACAGCCAGAACAAATTTAATCGCATGAGACAGGCGCATGAAAGACTCCAATTTCGTGCAGATAAAATAGGAGACTTATTTGCCCCGTGCAATGGTTGGCGAAATTATTCTGTGCCGCTTTGCAGTGGTTTCAAAAAGGCATTGTCCGGTGAAATCACCATCGTCGTTTCCGGATTCGCTAGGGTTTTGCGATAGGCTTCCAGGCTGCGCATAAAACCGTAAAATTTCGGATCGCGGTTGAATGCCGAGGCATAAGTTTTAATCGCTTCTTCATCGCCCTGGCCGCGCAGGATTTGCGCCTGTTTGTCGGCCTCGGCCAGTAGAATGGTACGTTCCTTGTCCGCCTTAGCGCGGATTTCCACGCCTTGTTGATCGCCCTCGGCGCGGATCAGTTTGGCTTCCTGGTCGCGCTGCGACCGCATCAGGTTAAAGACATTTTCCGTCACCTGTTGCGGCAGATCGGCGCCACGCAGGCGCACATCAATAATTTCAACGCCCAGGCGGCGAGTTTGTTCCTTCAGCGCGGCATGAATATCGTTCATAATATCGTCGCGTTTGGGCGACAGGATTTCTGCCTCAGTCGATTTCGCCAGTTCGGATTGCATGGTGGAGAGCAAAAACGCGCCTAAGCGGTTATCCGCGCCCTGTTCCGAATGCAAACGCTGGAAAAACATCAGCGGATCGACGATGCGGTAACGCAAATAGGCATCCACCATCAGGCGTTTTTGATCGGATAAAATGACTTCTTCGGCGGGCGCAACGAGGTTTAACACGCGTTTATCAAACATCACCACGTCTTGCAAAAATGGAATTTTGAATTGCAGGCCCGGCGCGGCCACGGTGCGGACCGGCTGGCCAAATTGTAGCACCAGCGCCTGATCCATTTCTGTGACGATGAAATAACTATTGGCCAGCGTGATGCCGATGAACAGCAGCGCGATGAGCCAGATGGCGAAGGGTTTTTGATTGATGGTCATTGTTGACCTCCCACATTCGGCAGTTCGCGTGGCATGGGCGTAACGGTGGGCATCGGCGCGAGCGCTGGAATAGGAAGCGCCGCAGCCGATACATTATTCGGAATCTGAATCGGTACCACCGGCATTGCGCCCGCGTTTTTATCAATAATAATGCGGCGCGCGTGGCTATAGATATCCTCCATCGCCTCCAAATACATGCGTTTTTGCGTCACTTCCTTCGCGCCGACATAAGCATCATAGGTGGCATTGAAACGCTGCGCCTCGCCGCTCGCCTTGGCGACCGCGCTTTCTTTATACCCTTCCGCTTCCTGAATCATGCGCTGGGCTTCGCCCCGCGCGCGCGGCAGGATATCATTTTGATAAGCCAGTGCTTTGTTTTTCGCTTGTTCGGCATCAGCTTGGGCGCGCTGCACCTCGCGGAAAGCATCCACCACCTGGCTCGGCGGCGCGGCATCGCGCAAGGATACGCGCGTAATTAAAATGCCGGTTTCATATTCATCCATCAGTTTTTGCAATTCAGTCTGGGCGCGTACCTCAATCTGGCGGCGGCCGGTGGTTAAAATATCCTGGATTTTGCTTTGCGCCACAACCTCGCGCATCACGCTTTCCGCCGCAACCTTGGCCAAGCCTTCGGGGTCGCGCACGCGGAACAGGAATTTGCCCACATCCTGCACCTGCCAGGTCACCACGACACTGACATCGACAATGTTTTCATCGCCGGTCAGCATCAGGCTTTCTTCCGGCACATCGCGGCTGCCGTTTTGCGGATCGAAACCGAAATTGATGCGGTTTTCGCGTGTCACATTCGGCACCAGTACGCTTTCAAACGGATAGGGCAGGTGATAATTCAAGCCCGCCTGGGTAATCCGCACTAGTTTGCCAAAGCGCATCACCACGCCTTCCTGGTCCGGCGCGACCTGATAAATACCGGAAACGAGCCAGACGAGCAGCGCCGCCGCGATAAATAAACGCGGCGAAAAGCGTTTGGATATGCGGGGCGGGGTGTTGGACATCGAATTGTAACCGCCGGTATTGCCGCCGCTACTTTGATTGCGCTGATACTGTTTCGCCATATCGAGCAGCGAATCCAATTCGGATTTTTTCTTGCCGCCATTGCCGCGGGTATTTTCCCAAGGGTTCGGCGGTTTATTGTCTGGCGCGTCGTCGGTCATTAATCAGCCTTTAGTAACATAATCATCGCGGATGGGGTAAAAGACATCCAGAATTTTGCAATCCGTAATGGCTATGCCCGAATGTTTTACATTGGATGGAATAACAGCCACATCGCCTGTTGTCACGCGGCGTGTTTCACCGCCAACGGTTAGTTCAAAAGTACCCTCCAGCATCGTCGCGACTTGTTCATGCGGATGCAAATGTTCGGGCAAAGGTGAACCCGCGTCGATCTCAAGATGTGAAAAAGTCATATTGGCAGAGTGCACAAAGCGTGTCCGGTAGCCCGGAAACAGTTCATGCTGCGTAATATCTGCCAAATTATGGAACGGCATGAAGGAAATTCTCCGCATGGGTTGGTTGACAGCACTATGAATTGAATTAACTGCTTTATCAACATGGAACAAAACAAACCGTCCGACAGCATCAGAAAAGAGTTTAGACCGCTGCGCGGACCTGGGCCGAAACTCGAACTGCCGCATATTAAAAATATTATCGCAGTAGCATCGGGCAAGGGTGGCGTCGGAAAATCCACCGTGGCGGCAAATCTGGCGGCGGCGCTAACGGCTGTGCCGGACCATTTGGCACAGCAGAATTTGCGTATCGGATTATTAGACGCCGATATTTACGGTCCCTCGCAATCGCGCATGATGGGCCTCACCGGTCAGCGCGCGCGCGCTGAAGATGGCAAACTCATTCCGCTCACCGCGTATGGCATGAAAATTATTTCCATGGCGATGCTGGCGGATGAAAACGCACCGATGATTTGGCGCGGTCCGATGATCCAAACGGCCTTTACCCAAATGCTGAAAGACGTCGCCTGGGGCGAACTGGATGTGCTGATGATCGACCTGCCGCCGGGCACGGGCGATGTGCAATTGTCGTTGGCGCAAAAGGTCGATGCGCGCGGCGCGGTGATTGTTTCTACGCCGCAGGACATCGCGCTGATTGATGCGCGCAAGGCCGTGGCGATGTTCGAAAAAATGAATACGCCGATTTTGGGCATGATCGAGAATATGAGTTTTTATTGCTGCCCCGAATGCGGCCACCACGCGGAGATTTTTAACACGGGTGGTGCCGCGCAAGCTGCCGACAAACTCGGCATCCCGTTTTTGGGCGCGGTGCCGCTGGATGCGGCGGTATGCGAAACGTCAGAGGCCGGCACACCCATCGTCCTGGCGCAGCCTGACAGCAATCCTGCGCAGGTCTTTACCGCCGCCGCGCGCCATATTTATGGACAAATTACCCGTAATGCGGCAGCGTGACGGGCATTATTACTGCTAAAAGTAGAAAAATCTTTATATTTTGATTTCCAGCGCATTTTTTTATTAATAGTTGCGGAATGTTTGTGTTAGATTTTACTAGATAACCTTACGTGGGGAAAATTATGGGTACTAATCATAAACAAGAAAACAGAGCTTTTGCGCCTGCGAAACATTTTCGTCCTACACGAAGAAAAGCCTTTTTAAGAACAAGAAGAAGAGTGGTCGGATTGGGAGCCGTGGGAGGCCTTGGGCTTATTGGCTTGGGGACAATAGGGGTTGTTCCTGCACTGGTTTCGGCATGGCAAAATCAACGTGCGGCAGATGCACTCGAAGTTGTCGCTGTGCAAAAATTAATGCAAGCGAACAGAACGCGTGATCTGGATGACAAAGGATATAAATTTTTCAACTTTATAGACTCAATTGGAAATCCAGATGGTTTGATGACAATTACTAATCAGAAAGATCGTATCTGTGTTAGCTGGAAAAATTATCAAGAGGCATATAGTTCACTTAAAATGCCTGAAAACAGGCAAGCTATGGCGGAAAAAGCGCTTCTTCGTGGTTCTGTAGTAACCCCCTAAATCAATTGAATTCGTATTATTAGGCTTATCCAGGCGCCTGGGTTTTATTTTGCCGGTTGAATGTGCCAGTGCGGTCGCTATAACCTGCACAAATCCGCACTCCCTAAAAATAATTCCCCATTGCCCGTAAAAATTTAGGCAACCGTCACAAATTTGTAAGCATCCGGATGGTAGCATAAAGAATAGGAATTATCATAAGTGAGGTTTATCATGTCAGAGCAGGACGGCAAAAACGGCCATTGGGATCAAACAGGTTTTGGTCCGCAATGGAGAGATGATAAACCACTACAACCTCCTGCTGCCCCTAAAGGACAGCACTATGAATCCAATGCTTGGGGTAAGCGTTTAGTGAAGAATGAAGAGAAGGAGCGTCCTTGGCATATGGAAGGCCGGGCAGGTGCAGGTGGGCATAGGGTGTATGATGACGTACTTTCACAGCAAGCAGCGGCTCCGTCAATACAAACTCCGGCTACCTTAGCTAATCTCGCCAAGGCAAACGCCAATATTTCCGCGACGCAGAACGGACATCAGTATGATATTGGCGATGTTCTAAATAATTTTGGTGGTAAAGCGCATAAAACAGCACCTCGCCTTGCTTCTCATCATACTAAACCCCATCACCATTACCTCTTGGCAAGCTCCCAGGTAGGCGGTGATCACGCGCCGCACCATGTGAAAGATATATCCCACTTTCATCAACAGGCTGGTGCGCAGCCCGGCAGTCGCGTCACGTTCCAGGGTGAGACACCAGCAGTTCATACAGCAGCTTTGAAGGTGTCCGGTGCAGTCTGTGGTACGGATCGCGCAACTTACCTTCCTGAATTGAGAAAACATTATACAATTAGCGATGAAAACAAAGGCCAGGCGGAAACAACGCTGGATGCTGCAGGTAATCTGCGTTTGGCGGATGCTTCACAATTAAATGGTCAATGGACGGCTGTGCATGAATACGTTCTGGCAAAACTGGCGCAGAATACCACTGCATTCAAACCAGATGAGTTCAAGGCCTGGAAAGCGGCTGCAGTGGCCGATGCACAAAGTATGATCCACCGCGGCCAAAACCCTATGGCAAGCCTTAAGGACCAGAAAATGGATGCCGTTACAGCCTCTGTATTAGCGAAGCCCGCAGATGCCGCCATCAATACCGCAACTAATCTAGGCGGCGCGGTCCCAGTCTGAATTAATTTGCCTTGCTGGGGCCCGGCAACTAATTAAAACCTTGACTTTTTATGCTTGCCTAGCTTAGCACCAAGGCTAAGAAACGCAGGAGAAACAATATTATGGCACAGGCACAAGCAGAACAACAGCGCAAAGAGAATTGGTTTTTAAATTATCTTAACGTCGCAATAAGGGCAAAAGCAACCCTCAAGACGGCTCAAACGGAGCTGGATGGAATTGAGACAACATTAGCACTTATCTTGCCTCAAATGCTGGCAGTCCAAGAGCAGGTTCAAGAGATTGGGATGAAGGTTGATACGGGCTGGAGTTATGGTGCTGTAAAGGCTTTGGAAACAGCTAGAAGGGTTTTAAAACGGAATGGGTCAAAAGGATTACCCAGAGCTACCCAACTTGTTTGCGATGTGCATTCCGATTTTTTTGATATTCTACGAGAGCTTAGATTAAATGCCGAGGCCGAAGCAGAACCAGGGGCATCAGAAGGCCACATTCGAAGAATTGCGCATCAAAAAAAACAAGCTGGTGAGAAATTAGGCCAAGCCGGTGATATTGGCCGACCTTTAAACACTCTTCAGGGCACATTCGTAGAACTTGAAGCAAAATATAAGGTTAATGCTCGCAAGGTAGCGACTAATCAATTAACCACTACTGAAAAGTTCATTTTATCCTTTTACGAAAAAATTACAGCGTGGCGCAGTAAAAGCAATGCACCTGTTGAGCCAGATCAGGATATAAACCCAATTCCTGCAGCAGTCGTGCAGCAAAAGCCAGTGGCGTCATCCAGTGCAGCATTGTCACCAGCGCCAGTGGTAGCCGCGCCAAGTGCGACAGATATATTAGAATTAGTTCCTCAAATGTCCGTTGAAACCGTTGGATTTGTGACGGTGAATCCTGACACTCCAGCAATAGGCCTGCCAAGGACGGATGGGGTATTAGAAGCAGTTCCTCATGATTATGGATCCACGCACAGTAATGATTGGACCAAGTTATTTACCCAGATTAAAGCTCCGCAGTTTAGAAAGCGGAATTTGGCGGTCGGAGGAACTCTTTTAGCTGGCATTGGATTTGCCCTAGTGGCCTTGGGTGGTTTCGGGAATAAAAAACCTGTGGATTCTTCTGCGCCTGTGCGGACTGCGGCAGTGGCGCAAGCTTCACGGACTGATGCTGTGGTACAACCTCAATCCAATAAAGGAGTAATCCCGGAACAAGATTTGGCTGCTCCTGCGGCGGAAGAAATTAAACCTTCAGCGTCTATTAAGATTATTCCGGATGATAAGGTTGACCAAATTGTTCTTAAATCGGATGGCCTCCACCAGCCTTCTAAAAGGAGGCTAGCTTCCCATGGTTGGAGATTATTTAGTGATAAGTGCGCGTTGACGCTTTCTGAGATGAGCATGTCTGGGGTTCGGAACATGCTTAAGGATGCAAATAGTAGAAAAGATTTCGAGAACGGCGTTATTGAGGACATGAAAATAAATGGAACAAGGGAAGAGCATCAGCTTGCATTTAGGGTTGAGGCGGCAATGAGCAATGCCAGAAATTCAGTACTCGTTTCTCGGAATAATCAGAAATCACCTGGGCCCATCCCTGGTTACTAATCGCGCTTCATCGCACCTGCGGGGTTGCGCTGCACGATAAGCCCGGGTGACTTTCGGCGCTGTTTCTTTTATGTCCATAGGCATGAAAAACGCTGCGACTGCTTCAAATTCCATTCCTAATCCCGGGGATAATCCCACCACCAAGATCGACTGCCAGAAAATCTTTGGCTTTGATCCGGGATGGACGGTTAATTCGTTTGCCTCGCCGCCCGATGGTCTAGCCAACTATATTCCGTCGCGCGATGACACCTATTGTTTCGATCCCGCCACGACGCGCGCCATCCTGGCGGGCTTTCAATTCAACCGTCGCGTTTTAATTCAGGGGTTTCACGGCACCGGCAAATCCACGCATATCGAACAAGTCGCCGCTCGCCTGAACTGGCCTTGCGTGCGCATTAATCTCGACAGCCATATCAGCCGCGTCGACCTGCTCGGCAAGGACGCAATTGTTCTATCCGAAGGCAAACAGATCACAACCTTCCAGGAAGGCATGCTCCCCTGGTCCTATCAGCGTCCGGTCGCGCTGGTGCTGGATGAATATGACGCGGGCCGCCCGGATGTGATGTTTGTTATTCAGCGCTTACTCGAGGCCGATGGGCGCCTCACCATCCTTGATCAAAACCGCGTCATTTTGCCGCATGCGTATTTCCGTCTGTTCGCTACCGCCAATACGGTTGGCCTGGGCGATGCGACCGGTTTGTATCACGGCACGCAGCAATTGAACCAAGGCCAACTTGACCGCTGGAATGTGATTGCGACGCTGAATTATTTGCCCGCCAATACCGAAGTGCAAATGTTGCGCCGTAAACTGCCGGAGCTGGATGGTACGGTGGCAATACGTATGGTGGAACTGGCGGCGATGACGCGCATTGCCTTTCAGGCGGGCGATCTCGCCACAATCATGTCGCCGCGCACGGTGATCGCCTGGGGCGAAAATCTAAAAATCTTTGGCGATGTCGGCGAGGCGCTGCGCGTGACCTTTGTGAACCGCTGCGATGAATTGGAACGCCCCACGTTGGCGGAGTTTTTCCAGCGCTGTTTTGGTGCGGAATTGAATCTGCCGCGTAATGTATAATGCGCGCTGACGCGGAAATTTTAAAACAGGCGAACGAAGCGACCTACCGCGCCATGGCGCGCGCGCCGGACGGCGATGTGTTTTTAAATGCAGGCATTCTGGATAATCGCTCGTACAAGGCTGACGAATCCTACGGCTTGTTGCGTGCTGAAGCCGACCGCAAAGCGATCTGGCAACGCTTTCATAACACGAAAATCTATGCGGCTGATGCGCCTAGCGATACGCTTGCACTGCAATGTTTCCGTGCGCTGGAAGAAGCGCGCGTGGAAGCCGCGGCGAACGCGCCGCTGCCTGGCGTGGTGCAAAACATCACCTATTATTTACAGGATGAAACGCGCAAGCGCGATTTATCGCATGCTGAACCCGGCGATGTTTTGGCACTACCATTGGTGCTGCGCCGCTGGGCGCGCGCGGAGTTTTTGCATCAGGATTTGGCTATTCCGGAATCCTGGCATGGATGGATTAATAAACATCTGCGGCCACATGGGGAAAAATTATCTGCCGCTGTAGAGGATCAAAATAAATTCGCCGAATCCGTCCAAGAGTTATTACATGATTTAGGTTTTAAAAAGGAAATCGCCGAACCCGATGCGCATGACGGCGAAGCATCCGATGCACCGCCGGAAGCCGCAAAAATAGAAGGCGAAGAGGATAGCACCGGCGCGCATATCCAAAGCGCCGATGAACAAATGGACGGCGAAGGCGAGGACAGCGCTCCCGCCGATTTCGGCCAGATGATGGAGGCCGGTTTTAACCCCGGCGGTGCGGGCAGCGAGGAATCCAAATCGGGTCAGCGCCACGCGCGCCCGGAGTGGATTGGTGCGCTGGAAACGCCGTCGGATTATAAAATTTACACGCGCGAATTTGATGAAACCATCGCTGCGGAACATCTGGCAACGCCAGATGAAATTCATAATCTGCGCGCGGCGCTGGATGCCGCCATGCCGCCGCTGATGCCGGTCATTACGCGCCTGGCCAACCGGCTCGAGCGGCAATTGATGGCGCAGCAGCAGCGCCATTGGGTGTTTGACCAGGACCAGGGCATTTTGGATAACGCGCGATTGGCGCGTATTATCGTCAATCCGCTGCATGGTTTGCAATTCAAACAGGAAACCAAAAGGGAATTTAAAGATACGGTGGTGTCATTGTTGATTGATAATTCCGGCTCCATGCGTGGGCGGCCGATTTTGATGGCGGCATTGGCGGCGGAAATCATCGCGCGCACGCTAGAACGCTGCAGCGTGAAAACGGAAATTTTGGGTTTTACCACAGCGGCGTGGAAAGGCGGCCGCGCGCGGGAAAACTATCTGCGCAAAAATGATGCTACTGCGCCAGGTCGGCTGAATGACATCCGCCACATTATCTACAAGGGCGGCGATGTGCCTTGGCGGCGCGCGCGCGCGAATATGGGCGTGATGCTGAAGGAAGGCTTGCTGAAAGAAAACATCGATGGCGAAGCTTTGACCTGGGCGGCGCAGCGTTTGGCGCGGCGGCCCGAAGCGCGCAAAATTTTGCTCGTAATATCGGACGGCGCGCCAGTGGATGATGCGACACTGGCGTTATCGCACGCGAGTTACCTGGAAAATCATTTGCGCCAGGTCATCGGCACGATTGAAACCCAAAGCGGGATTGAACTGCGCGCCATCGGTATCGGCCACGACGTGCGGCGTTATTATGCCAAGGCGATTACAGTGCAGGACGTCGCCGCGCTCGGCCCTACCCTAGTTGCGCAATTGGGGGAATTATTTCACACACACAAAATTAAAGCGTAATGCTAGCAGGCGGCTCTCTGCGGAATTTAACTGGATTGCTAAATTGTCCCCAAAACTTGCCAAGCAATACCGGCCGATCAAGATTGACTACTTTAAATTGATTATTAGGAACCTGGCCCTTTTCTAACATATCTCTTATGTCAAATGTTTCTTCTGTTAAAATTCTTACAGCTGCCCTTGCTCTTCTTCTATTGGCGGGCTCTTTTTGAATGAGTGTTAATCCTCTCGCTCCACGATGTCTCGCTTTCACAGCCTCCTTGGCCGTACTGCCTGCAAGCGTAGGGTGTGTAATTGCAACAATTATATCAAGAAAATTTAAAGCGTGAAAATGGATAGCTTTGCGTTGGGCAGAATAATTAGGAATACTCATGTGATCTCCTATAGCTGATGTTTTATATAATAAAAAATATAAAGAAGAAATAAATTTTACTTGCGAAACCCAGTCGCCACCAAATACATCTCCGCGCTGTCTTTGCGCGAGGCGGGTGGTTTAATGTGGCGCACCTTTTCGAAGGATTGTTTTAGTGGCTGGAGTAATTCGCCGCTCGCACCACCTTGAAAAACTTTGCAGATGAATGCGCCGCCGGGCGTCAGGACGCCGCGCGCGAAGTCAAAAGCTTCGGCAGCCAGATTCATAATGCGGATATGGTCGGTCGCCGCATGGCCCGTGGTATTGGGCGCGATGTCGGACATGACCACACTCACCTTGCGCCCGCCAATCATGGCAAGGAGTTTTTCCAGAACTTCTTCATCAGAAAAGTCACCCTGCAAAAATTCCACGCCGGTCAAGTGATCCATTTCCAAAATATCCATGGCAATAATCTTACCGTTCAGGCCCAGTTTTTGCGCCGCAATCTGGCTCCAGCCGCCGGGCGCCGCACCCAAATCCACGACCACCGCGCCGGGACGGAAAAAATGGCATTTCTCATCCAGCTGTAAAATCTTAAAGGCCGCGCGGGAGCGGTAGCCGAGGCGCTGCGCCTCGGCTACATAGGGGTCGTTCAACTGCCGCTGCACCCAGGCACGTGAGGAAATGGACAGCTTTTTATTTTTCGCCGTCTGTTTTTGTTGTCGCCCGCGCGGGGGTTGGATAGTCATGCAATAAACTAGCAGGAAAACCTTGCAAAGGAAATTAATTAAGGCTCAAGCCTGCTGCCGCCCTTACCATCCAATGTTGGAGGCAATGGGGGCGCAAAAGCTATCCGCGCTCTACTCTGCAAAAATGCCATGTGAGGCAAAAGAGTAGCTGTTTTCTGTGCCATATGTTCCTGTATTTCTGCGTTAGGCATTGGCTTTCCAGTATCGAAAAACGTCAAAATAGCTTCATCTGGATGGAGTTCCACTTGGGCATAACCATTCGAACCTTGAATACTAAGAAGATTTTGCTCTTCCCCAAAGACCAAAATATTTTCATGGTCTATAACATAGCATAACATAGATCCTTGTGCGTTTAAGCTGGCAGCCCGCACCATACCTGGTTCAGCTAAAATAAAAACTTTTTTGTCTTGAAGAGCGGTCTGAGTTTGTAAAACAGGAACGATTATTTCATCTGGTGATGGTAGTCTATCTATACCCGTGGTTACAATAAACGTAGGGCCATTTACAAGTTCCAATTGCGTGAAATTACTTTCTAGCTTAGCGAGAAAAAGGGACGTTTTTACATCCGCGCCATTGTGAATATCAGAAAAGCTAATGTTTACTTCCATGTTATATCCTTTTTAAGGTCTAGGGTAAAAATAGCCTGTCCGGCCTAAAAAAGTCAAGAAAATTAACTTCTATGGGTTAGATTGAAATTGTCCGGTTCTGCGGATAAACATAGAGACAATCTAATTGAGGTTCCCATGACAACTGCACCCACCCTGAACGCTTCCAATATCGCTTATATCGCCAGATTATATGAAAAATACATGCATAATCCGCAAAGCGTGGATATCAGCTGGTCGCAATATTTCGATGCGTTGCATGAAAACGAAACCGCCATGCTGGCGGAGGTGACGGGCGCAAGCTGGACGCCGCGCCGCACCAAGATGCCGGATGAGATTGCGCTGCCGGAGAAAAAACAAAAAGCAAAAGGCGAGAAACCAGAAGGTGGAGCACCGCAAGCTTCATCAGCGGACCTGCAACAAGCGCTCATGGATTCCATCCGTGTGCGTTCACTCGTGCGTGCCTTCCGCACCAATGGGCATTTTGCGGCGAACCTAGATCCACTTGGCATCGAAAAGCCCAAAGACCTGCCGGATTTAAAACCAGAATTTTACGGCTTCACCAGCGCAGATTACGACCGTTCCATTTTCGTCAATGGCCTGTTCGGCCAGCAGCATATGACCGTGCGCGCTTTGATGGCAGTGCTGCGCGAAACCTATTGCGGCGATATCGGTGTTGAGTTTGAGCATATCCAGGATCGCGCGCAGCGGGATTGGCTGAAGGCCCGCATGGAGCAAACGCGCAACCAGCCGCAATTCAACAAGGCAGAAAAGAAACAAATCCTTCAGGAAATTACCGCGGCGGAAGGTTTGGAAAAATTCCTGGGCAAAAAATTCGTCGGCACAAAACGGTTCGGCCTTGACGGCGGTGAAAGCACGATTGCGGCGATTGAAGAAATCCTGCGTACCGGCGCACAGATGGGTGTGGCCGAAGTTATTTTCGGTATGGCGCACCGCGGGCGTTTGAACATGCTCACCAATGTTTTGAAAAAACCCTACAAGGCGTTATTTTCAGAATTTCAGGGCACACCGCCGGTGCCATCCGACATGATCGGCGCGGGCGATGTGAAATACCATATGGGCGCATCAGCCGACCGTGAAATTGCGGGCAAGCCTGTGCATGTTTCATTGACTGCCAATCCATCGCACTTGGAAGCCGTAAATCCGCTCGTGCACGGCAAAACGCGCGCAAAACAAAGCTTGCGCAATGATGTGGAACGCAAAGAGGTATTGGGCATTCTGTTGCACGGCGATGCAGCTATCGCGGGCCAGGGCATGGTGGCGGAATGTTTGATGCTGGCGGAATTAAAAGGGTACCGCGTCGGCGGCACGATCCATGTGGTGATTAATAACCAGATCGGTTTCACGACCTCGCCCGGTTATTCGCGTTCCTCGCCTTACCCCACCGATATCACCAAAATGGTGTCGCCGCCGATTTTCCATGTGAACGGCGATAATCCCGAAGCCACCGTATATGCCGCGCGTCTGGCGATCGAATTTCGCCAGACGTTTAATAAGGATGTCGTTCTGGATATTTTTTGCTATCGCCGCTTTGGCCATAATGAAAGCGACGAACCCGCATTCACGCAGCCGGTGATGTATTCGATCATCCGCGATAAAAAATCCGTGCGGACGATGTATGCCGAACGTCTCACAGCCAATGGCGACATGACCGCCGAAGAAACCACACAGGTGGACAGCGATTTCCACACAATGCTAGAAAACGAATTTGAAGCAGCGAAAAGTTATAAACCGAACAAGGCCGATTGGCTGGAAGGCGCCTGGACGGGATTTGCCGCAGCGCCCAACGAAGCGCCGCGCCGCGGTGCTACAGGTGTGAGCAAAGATACCGCCGGGCGCATCGCAAAAGCGATTACACATGTTCCAAGTGATTTCAATGTGAATGCGAAAATCACGCGCCAACTACAGGCTAAAGCCGAGATGTTCAAATCCGGTGAAGGATTTGATTGGGCGACGGCAGAAGCACTCGCATTCGGCACGTTGTTGGATGAAGGATTTCCGGTGCGCTTGTCTGGCCAAGATGCCGGGCGCGGAACATTTTCGCAGCGCCACGCGGTGTTGACGGATCAAATGTCGGAGGCACGTTATATTCCAATAAATTATATCCGCGACGGTCAGGCGGACGCGGAGATTATCGACAGTCCGTTATCTGAAGCCGCCGTGTTGGGTTTTGAATATGGTTACACTTTAGCCGCGCCCAAAGCATTGGTATTATGGGAAGGGCAGTTCGGTGATTTCGTCAACGGCGCCCAGGTCATTATTGATCAGTTTATCACATCCGCGGAAAGTAAATGGCTGCGCATGTCGGGCCTCGTGATGCTATTGCCGCATGGTTATGAAGGGCAGGGGCCAGAGCATTCCTCCGCGCGCCTGGAGCGGTTTTTGCAACAATGTGCGGAAGATAACATTCAGGTCGCGAACTGTACGACACCAGCGAATTATTTTCACATTTTGCGTCGTCAGATGCACCGCAATTTCCGTAAGCCGCTAATCATCATGACGCCGAAATCCTTGCTGCGGCATAAACTGGCAGTGTCACCATTAAAAATGATGCTGGAGCCGGAAACTTTCCACCGCGTCTTGCATGATGATATTTTGCCGAAGGATTCCAAGGCGGTGCAGCGTGTCGTACTTTGCACTGGTAAAGTTTATTATGATTTGCTGGAAGCTCAGCAAGCCAGCAACCAACAAAATGTGACCTTCCTGCGCCTCGAACAATTGTATCCTTTCCCGGCGGATGTGCTGGCGATTGAATTGGCGCAATATCCCAATGCTGAAATCGTCTGGTGCCAGGAAGAGCCGCAAAACATGGGCGCCTGGACCTTCGTCGACCGCCGCATCGAAGCCGTGCTGGAAGAGATCAAACATCCGACTTCTCGCCGTCCGCGCTACGTCGGCCGTCCTGAAGCTGCATCGCCCGCCACCGGTTACGCGAAACGCCATGAGGCTGAACAGAATGCCCTGTTGGCTGAAGCGTTGAACGTGGGCGAAGCCAAAGGCAAGAAAGCGGTGAAGGCCTAACCATCAGTTTTATACGTAGTAAATTTGCTGCGTTTGTTATGGCTTTAATGCTCCCACTAATATTTACACGATAAGAAAGGAATTTATGTCACAGTCTGAATTAATGCTTCCCGAAAAATTATGGTATCTTGATGTTTGTCCGCCTTCGGGAACGATTGTTCGCGACCAGGACGGGGAATTGGCTTTAGCTTGTGGTTTTTTTGGCTGCGTTACGCTTGATGATTGTCAAAAAGGTGTCACATCTTCATTTTGTGACAAGACATTCATAACCCGATTTGGCTATAGACTTTTTGCCGCAGTAGCTGAGGTTGAAGGTTGTACTCTCGAGTTGGCAAAAGTCCCGTTTTATAAACCAATCACTGCTGTTGTTGCTTATGAGCATGGCGTTTTGTCAGAGGCTGAATTAGTAGCAGCCTACAACCCTAATATTCTGCAGGATGCGAAAGAATTCAGATCCTGGCATACTGCGCATAGGACTCCTGATTTATACTTTGAACTTAGGAAACTGCAACCGAGAGGGAAATTTGAACTTAGATGATCGGTTTTATCTGTTATTCTTGACTTGCTTCTAATGGCTATCTGCGCCAAATTACGGACACAAAAACATCTAAGGATTGATCATGGCTGAAGCGCTGAAAGTTCCTGCACTTGGAGAATCTGTCTCCGAAGCAACCGTCTCCAAATGGCTGAAAAAGATTGGCGAAGCGGTGAAACGCGATGAGCCACTGGTGGAGCTGGAAACCGACAAAGTGACGGTGGAAGTGAACGCCCCATCCGATGGCGTGCTGGCCGAAATTAATGCGGCCGAAGGCGCGCAGGTGGCGCCCGGCGCAACCTTGGGCCAAATTTCAGCAGATGCTTCGGGTGTGAGTAAAGCCGCGGCGCCAACAAAAGCGGAAGTTCCTGCCGCGACTGCACCAGCAGTAAAAGCGCCTGCTCCAGCACAAGTTTCCAATGATGTTCAGCCTGGCCCTGCTGCACGCAAAGCTTTGGATGAGGCGAACCTCAAAGCCTCTGACGTTCAGGGCAGTGGCAAGGACGGCCGTGTGACCAAGGGTGATGTATCGGCTTATCAATTGGTGCCGGAAAAAACTTCTCCTACATCTCCGTCGGCGCAGCCGACTTCTCCGGCCGCCGCACGACCTGCGGGCCTGCGTGAAGAACGCGTGAAAATGACGCGTCTGCGCCAGACTATCGCCGCGCGTTTGAAGGAGTCGCAAAACTCCGCCGCAATGCTCACCACCTTCAATGAAATTGATATGTCGGCGGTGATGCAATTGCGCAAAACCTATGCAGATAAATTTGCCGAGCAGCACGGCGTGAAGCTCGGCTTTATGTCTTTTTTCACTAAGGCCGCGGTGAAGGCGCTGAAAGAGTTCCCAGCCGTGAATGCCGAAATTTCTGGTGATGAGATTATTTACAAAAACCACTATGATATTTCCGTGGCGGTTTCCACACCCGCGGGCCTGGTGGTGCCGGTAGTGCGCGACGCCGATGCGCTGTCACTGGCCGATATTGAAAAGGCGATTGTGGATTTGGGCACCCGTGCGCGCGACGGCAAATTGGGCATTGGGGATATGCAGGGCGGTACCTTTACCATTACCAACGGTGGGATTTTCGGCTCGCTGCTCTCCACGCCCATTATCAATGCGCCCCAGACCGGTATCCTAGGCCTCCATAAAATTGAAGAGCGCGCGGTGGTGCAAAACGGCCAGATCGTCGCCAAACCGATGATGTATGTGGCCCTGTCCTATGACCACCGCCTGATCGACGGGCGTGAGGCCGTATCCTTCCTAGTGCGGATCAAAGAAGCACTGGAAGACCCCCAGCGCATGTTATTGGACGTTTAGACATAAAAATAACTCAGAAATTGGCAGAAAATAAGAACTTTTTCTCATTTTTTGTCGTTTGGCACGCCATATCCCCACCGTCATAAATTTTTCATTAAATAGTTTCACTTTCCTTGTGTTATGGTGTTAGAAATAACCGACCTAGGGAAGTTTCATGTCTTTTATCTTGCTGCACCGGGAAAACGGCTTTTGCGATTTTGAGCCGACATTGATTAGCGTTGCACAAATCGTCACAGCGGCGCCGGTGGTGGGCAGCAACCGCTGGGCAAGCAGGCCCAGTGCCCGTATGACCTTAACCGACGGCACCCAGATGGAAGTTAAGGAAACCTTTGAAACCATTATGGGTTTATTGCGTGAAGCCTCCGGTCAGAAATTCCCAGGCACCGGCCCATTGCAAGCCGCCATAGATAACAGCAAAAGATAAATATTCATAAATACGCAAGAACTCTTTGTTATCCTGAAAGGATAGATAAAGGGATTTTTTATGGCGTTTATTTTGCTCCATCGTGAAAATGGTTTTTGTGGCCACGAACCCACTCTCATCAATGTTGACCAGATTGCTTCGGTTATTCCTGTAATTGGCGCTGGCAAATGGTACGTTCAGCAATCCCATGCCACGTTGCAAATGACGGACGGCAAAAGCATGAACGTTTTAGAGAATATTCCCAAAATCATGGGGATGCTTCGAGAGGCCACTAACGGCCAGAAAATGCCTGGTTCGGGACCGCAGGTTCAGCATAGTGGGCCTGAGCTGAAGCCTTTTATGATTAAATAAATAAAAGATCCTGAAAATATTAATAAAATTGTAATCTTTTCCTGTTGTCATGAAAGTGTAACAGGAGGAAAACTTATGGCTTTTATCGCCCTACATCAGGAAAATGGCTTTTGCGGTTATGAAATGAATGTGATCAGCATTGAGCAAGTGGCATCCGTTGGTCCCGCGGCAATGGGCGCCAAAAAATGGTTTAATCAAACATCCAAAGCTTGCGTGCGTCTCAATGACGGCCGCCAGCTGAATGTGCGGGAAACCGTTCATGCGATTTTGGGCCTATTGGAAGAGGCCAGAATGCGACGCAGCCAAGAACCCGCCTATCGCACAACCTCGATTGATGAACTAAAGCAAAAAATTGCTCTAGCTTGGTAATGACGTGGTAATAACTTCGGTTATTGCCATACCATCGGAATGATGGTGCGCAGGCAAAATATTGGCAATCGCCATGATTGTCGCCGCCGCATAAGGCAGAGCCTGAACCAGCAAAAGCGCACTCCAGGTTACGGCCTGCATATTGGCCCAACTTGCCATCGTTGGCACGGCAATCGCGAGTGTGGCGAGGCAGGTTAGCAAAATAATTTCACTGCGCGCCATTAGCCAGACTTGGCGTAGTGCTGGTTGACCCTCCAGTTTCGGCGTGCGGATAAAGGGTTTATCTTTGGTCACTAACCCAGATAACATTGCGCGACCAACGGTAAATGATAACGACATGCCCGCAATCGCGGCGCCGATACGTTCGGACAATTTGCATTTCACCAGACGGCTATAGAGCCAGAATGAGAACACGAGTTTCGCGGCAAAGGCGGCGATGGTGGGCACCATAAACATTGTGGGCGGAAAGCCGAAAACTTTCGGAATAACCAAATCGCCGATCGACCAAAAAATGCTGGAAAGAACGAAAATCAAATGTGCGCCGTCCGCCAGCCAGGGCAGCCAGCCCGCGATGAAATGATATTTTTGCCCGAGTGTGAGTTTATTTCGGCCCGGCAAAAATTCTTTCCAGTATTTTTTAATGATCTGCATCGCACCGTAAGCCCAGCGGAAACGCTGGGATTTATAGGCCGCGAAACTATCGGGCGTCAGTCCCCGCCCAAAGGGTTCTGGGCAATAAATGGCCTCCAAACCTTCTTGAAATAATCGTAATCCCAATTCGGCATCTTCGGTGATGCACCATTCCGCCCAGCCATAACCACTTTGCAGCGCAGATTTTCTGATCATCGTCATGGTGCCGTGCTGGATAATCGCATTGCGTTCATTGCGTTGCACCATGCCGATTTTAAAAAAGCCTTCGTATTCCCAATTGCACATGGTCTTGAAAATATTGCCGCGCCAATCGCGGTAGGCCTGCGGCGATTGCACCAAACCAATTTTTTGGCCGATTTTTTCATTGTGAAAATACGGCACCATCGCGGCGAGCCAGTCGGTCTCAACCGCATAATCGCTGTCGATGACGGCGATGATATCCGCATCGGCCGCGGTGTGGGACAACGCGTAATTGAGCGCGCCGGCTTTGAATCCCGGCCAGGACGGCAGATGATAAAAATGAAAACGCGCGCCAAGTTGTTTGCAGTGTTCTTCCACAGGCCGCCAGATAGCTTCATCCTTTGTATTATTATCAATCACCAAAACTTCAAAAGTTGGATAATTCAATGCAGCGAGGTGATTGAGCGTATTGATGACCATTTCCGATGGCTCGTTATAACAGGGCACATGCACGGAAACCTTGGGCGCATGCGCCAAGTCCGCTTCGCGCAGAGGTTCAAATTTGCGCAGGAATTTTTGTTTCCATAACATCTCCGTCATTTCGAAACCGTCGAATAATGTGACCGCCACCATGATGACTTGCGCAAACACCAGTAACGACCAGGCAATACCGATAGAAATTAAGAGCGCCTGCGTGACGACTTCGGCCACCGTTAAAACCAGCAGCGATGAAAAAATCATGATCAATAGGCAATAAAATACTTGTCCGCCGAGGCGCACATCCTGGCGGCGGCCCAGGAAAAATAACATGAACGGCAGCGCGAGCAGCGCTGCGAAAATAAACAGCCGCTCCCAATGTTCGTTTTCATGGATCGCGCCTTCCATCGGGAATTTCAACACGCGGTCCGAATTAAAAATGCCCCAGGCCGTGCCCACGGGCCCTTCCAGCGCATATTTCCACGGCTGGTCAAAGGCTTCCATAATTGTATAATCCACGCTGCGGCGATGTGCTTCGTTCAAAAATTCGCGGATGAAACGCGCCTGGTTTACTGTGGATGGCTCCGCGCCCATCATCCACGGGCCGGTAGAGGGCCAGCCTACTTCGGCGAGCAGGATTTTTTTATCGGGATAAGCGGCTTTCAATTCATCATAACGACGGAAGACATGATCTACCGCGTGATCAATCGGCACGCCTTCCCAATAAGGTAAAACGTGGACGGCAATGAAATCGACCGCTTTAACCAATTCTGGATGGGCGAGCCAGGTTTGCCAGACTTCGGCAGTGGAAATCGGTTGGCGCACCTGTTTTTTAACACCCTTGATAATCTCCACCATTTCACCCGCAGTTTTGTCGCCGCGCAAAATGGCCTCATTCCCGATAAAGCCGGCGGAGACGGTGCTGCGGTTGGTGCGCATCAACTTAACTAGGGATTGAATTTCCTTTTGATTGTTATTTTGATTTTTATCAATCCAGGCGCCCAGGGTGACCTTCAGGTCTAAATCCTTGGCCAATTCAGGGATGGCTTCTTGCCCATTGAGGGTGGAATAGGTGCGCACGCCGTAACCGTAATCGGCCAGGAATTCCATATCCTTCTGGATTTGTTCGCGTGATGGATATTTTCCCTGCAGTGGATTTTGGTTTTTCTGAAAAGGCGCAAAGGAAAAGGATTTTACCACGCCGCCTTCCCACGCCATTTCCTTGATCGCCGGGTTGCCAAGCCACCAGGCGAGGTAGGCCAGCACCAATACACCCGCCACAACCGCCATGGCGCGCGACATGTCCCCAAGTTTTTTGATCATTGCTACCCTATTGTTGCAGTCTCTATAGCAGCATGGAGAAAATTGGTTAAGTTAAAACTAGGCAACCATCGCCGGGGTCAGTTCAGCAGCGGAATCCAGGGTGGCCTTCACATCCTTGGTGAATTGCCGCAGCACCGGCATGCCGCCCGGCACCACCAAAATCGCCACACCGGAAATTTGTTCCTGGTGTTTACGGTCCACGCCGAATTGCAATTTGTGCACGTTGCTTTGGGTTTCTTTCAGGTTTTGCCAGTAATCGCCAGGGAAAGGCTGCGGGCCATGCTGGGGGGCGGAATTCAATAGCAAGATAATGGAAGCTATCAGGCGTTCATCGCCGTGGGTCATGAAATCGCATTGCATCGCAGTCAAGTGTTTCCAGCCGGTTTCAAAGGCATTGGAAATCCGCACCGTCACATTGGGCGGTAATTTTGCACGCAGCTGATGCATTTCCGCAATCGCCGGGCCGAGGGTGAGCGCGTTGGATTTTTTTTGCCGTTCAGTTTTCAGGTTTTTAAAAAATTTGGCTGAAACCATTTCACGAAAAGATCCCGTATTATCCTCAACACACCATTGAAACCCACGGGGCATCATCACACTGTTATTCGTAAAACAGGCGATGGCGTAATCCCGCAGGCAGGTCGCACCAATCATCTCGTCTGTTTTTAACGACTGGCGCAATTCCGACGCCCGCGTGGGGAAGGCAATATCATCCACACACCCCATATTGCCATAATGCGATATTTTAGGCGGCCGACGCCCCTGAATGCCCATTAAATCTTCAACTTTCTTAGCATCCCAGCTGCGTGCCAGATCGTCATAGGCCAAGTCGTAAATGATACGGGAGTCCTTTTCGCGCAGCGTCTCCCGCATGGCATCTGCATCCACGCCCGACAGGCCCATCGTTTCCGCAATGACCCAGGTGTGGGGCGCTTTGCCCAGGGTATAATTCAAAACCTGTTCCCACATCAATTGCGGAGCAGCATAAATCGCATCGCAGCGCACACCATTAAACCCGAGGCTGAGATAATCGTCTATTAAGCGTAGCCAATGGCCGTCTTCACCCAGGAAAAAATCCCATGCATCAGGATTGCTGTAATCAATGACGGCGGCGTCCAACCATTCGTGCTCGGCTGTCCCCGCCACAAATAAGCTGCCGTCCGCATTGCGCTGGAAAAAATCGGGATGCGATTGCACCAATGGGTGATCTACCGCAACATAGTTAAAGACCAGATCGGCAATGACATGAATGTTTTTCGACCGGGCCAGGCGGATAAAAGCGGTTAGCTGTTCGCGCGCCTGGGCCTGGGTCGCAGCGCCGCAAAATTCGGGGTTAATGGAAAAATAATCCGTGATCGCGTATAAACTACCTGACACGGCACGTCCGTTATGCTTGATCATAACGCCAGAAACTGGGTGGAATGGATGGAGATGAATGGCGGTGCAGCCTAGCCGTTCAGCCTCTGATATCGCCGCCGCCCATTCCAACAAGGTGCCGAGCGAACGCGGATTGACGGAATAAAGGATCAGGCCTGCCATGGGATCGTTATCATCTCACACATGCGGATAGTTTTTCAAGTTGGATTTTGATTGTACCATATTTCCTCCGGTTGCGCTGTTCACACCGATTGAAAAAGAATGAAAAAGAACGGCACCCAAAGAACTATCGAATGAATAGAATTTGGGCGCTGCGTGTCTTTGAATATAATCCTAATACTCAGAAATTGTCAATCATTTTTTGCTCTGGACGAAATTTTTTTACTGGTGTCAAAAAATTTGAATTTTGGATAAGCGATTGATTTTTCAAGATTCTGCCATGGGATAATCTGGGATACAATGGGATCATATGGGACGATTCATTTTTTCCCCACCAGTGCCGCCGGCCGTAGAGTGCCAGGCAATCAACGGTCCGCAAATTAACAGGAAAGGAATTGGGAATGCCCTCCTCCGGTCTGTTATTTACGAGGGAGTTCCATTCCAATCTTGACCTGCAGGCAGTAGATGCGCTATCAACACCGGTCCGGGCGTTTCCGTATGGAAATACGACCGTGGTATGGTGTGCCCCCGTGGCGGAATGGTAGACGCGGTAGACTCAAAATCTATTGTCGCAAGGCATGGGGGTTCGAGTCCCTCCGGGGGCACCAAATTATTTGCGGCGATGCTCGGAGCCGCGCAAAATATTAACGCACCTTGTGTTGTGGCAATTCTGCTCGTATCACCCGGTTTAGTTTACTCCGGCACGGACACGTCGAATCCGTTTAGTGTGATAGAGACCATGCAATAAAGCCCAACGAGATAGATTAATTCCGCCGCGCCTTCCTGACCGAAATGTTCGATTGCTTTTTTATAGGTCAGTTCGGGCAGGGTGCCGCCGCCGACCAGCGATGACGCGACATCATAGGCGACGGCTTCATCGGGTTTCAAATTAGGGGGACGCTGACCCGACACGATCGTGGAAATGGTCTCGTCATCAAGGCCGCGCGCTTCGGCAACCAGCACGTGCGCGTAAAGTTCATAGGCCGAATGGAAATGTGCGCCGGTGACGAGGATGGCAACTTCGCGCACAGGTTTGGGCAGAATGGGATTACTGGCCAGCGCCTTGACCAATTCCCATACCGGCCCGCCGTAACGCGAAAACTTCAGCCATGGATTCCACGGCCCCATCAAAACGCCGTCTTCGCGGATAGCGGTGAAACCCTTGAAACTGGTTTCAATGCCGCTTTTCATGTCCTGATAGAGCTCTTTTTGTTCTGCCGTCAGGTCGATCGGTTGGATAAAATTCAGGCGCATAGGAGTCTCCCAAGTTGTACGTCATTTAAAGGCCGCCAACATAAAAACACAATGCTTTTCGGTTGTTTTTGACGTGGTAAGCAGGAGTGCGGTTTGATAGGATAAGACATGCCACCTCTTATTCCTGAACTATACTGCACCTCTTTGGCGGACAGCAAAATTTTTTATGTCGGCGTCCTCGGCTTTGAAATTCTGTATGAACGGCCCGAAGAAAAATTTGTGATGCTCGGAAGAGAAGACGCACAGCTGATGCTGGAAGAATTAAGCATAGGACGCAAATGGATTACGGCGCCGCTGGAAAAACCATTCGGCCGAGGCGTGAATTTTCAGATTCAAACAGCGGATGTGGATGTGCTTTACCGAAATGTGCAAAATCTTGCGGCGCAACATCCAGATATAAAAATCTTTTTGCCAATGGAAGAAAAATGGTACCGCGCGGATAATCACCAAGTTGGAAATCGACAATTTATTGTCCAAGATCCCGATGGGTATTTTCTGCGATTTTTTCAGGATTTAGGTCAGCGTGAATACAAACTATGATGTGATTATCATTGGTGCGGGTGCGGCCGGTTTGATGTGTGCGATCGAAGCTGGCAAGCGCGGACGGCGTGTCTGGTTGATCGACCATTCGGCGAAGACGGCTGAAAAAATTCGCATCTCCGGTGGCGGGCGCTGTAATTTTACGAATATTTATACCAAGCCGGAAAATTTCCTGTCTGATAATCCGGATTTTTGCCGCTCCGCGCTCAGCCAATATACTCCCAAGGATTTTATCGCACTGGTGGAACGGCATGGCATCGGGTGGCATGAGAAAAAATTAGGCCAATTATTTTGCGACAATTCCGCGCAGCAGATTATTACAATTCTGCTCGATGAATGCCGTGCCGCCCGCGTGGAAATCCAAATGGAAACGGTAATTACGAGCGTAGAATATTCGGTGGGCACATACCACGTGAAAACCAATCGTGGCGAAAAAACCTGTCAGTCTTTGGTGATTGCCACGGGTGGGCTATCGATTCCGAAAATTGGCGCGACGCCATTTGGTTATAAAATCGCGGAACAATTTGGTTTGAATATGATCGCGCCGCGCGCTGGCTTGGTGCCGCTGACATTCCAAAATGTCTTGCTTGAGCGTTGTAAGGAACTGAGCGGCCTGTCGGTGGAAGCCGATGTGATCTATCAAAAAGTAAAATTTTCGGAAGGCCTGTTGTTTACGCATCGTGGGCTGAGCGGACCATCGATTTTACAAATTTCATCCTATTGGCGTGATGGACAGGAAATCGTGGTGAACCTCGCGCCGGGGTTGGATGGTATGAATTTTTTAAAAGACAAAAAGCGCACCAATCCGAAACAAGAAATTCCCAACGCCATCGCCGAAATTTTGCCCAAGCGTTTGGCGCAAAGCATTTGTGATGTAGAAGATATGCAGGGCCGCTTGGCGGATTGCGCGGATAAAAAACTTGCCACGCTGGCGGCGGCGATTAATCATTGGCGCATTATACCATCTGGCACAGAAGGTTACCGCACGGCCGAAGTTACACTGGGCGGCGTGGATACCAAGGGATTATCATCAAAAACTATGGCAGCCAAAAACCAGCCGGGATTGTATTTCATTGGTGAAGTAATTGACGTCACCGGGCATCTGGGTGGCTTTAATTTTCAATGGGCCTGGGCATCGGGCTTCGCCGCGGGGCAATATGCGTAATTGCCGCTTGGCGGCGGCGCGTGCATGCGCTTAAGTCAGCCGGATGAACACCACTTTCCCGCCGCAATTTTTGGAAGAGCTGCGCTTGCGCTTGCCGCTGTCGGATTTTTTATCGCGCCGCGTGCGGCTGGTAAAGTCGGGTATGCATACCAAGGCGCTGTGCCCCTTCCATCAGGAAAAATCGCCGTCCTTTGTTTTATATAACGAACATTATCATTGTTTCGGCTGTGGCGCGCACGGCGATATTATCACTTTCATCATGCAGATGGACCGCTTGTCTTTTCCCGATGCGGTGGAAAGACTGGCGGGCGAGGCGGGCTTGCCCGTGCCAACGACGTCACCGCAAGACCGCGAAATGGCAACGGCTCAGGCGCGCGGTTATGATGCGCTGCTGGCGGCACGGGATTTTTTCCGCGCACAATTACGTGGCACAGCGCTGCAATATCTACGCGACCGCGGGCTGGATGAAGAAACTACCGAACGTTTTATGGTCGGCTATTCGCCTGCCGACAGCCAAACGCTCATCACGCATTTATATGGCCAGGGCTTTTCGGATGATCTTTTGATTCAATTCGGTTTGGCGAAACGGTCCGAGCGCGACGGCAAATTATTTTCATTCTTCCGCGACCGCGTGATGTTTCCTGTCACCGACCGCGCCGGACGCACCGTGGCATTTGGCGCGCGCATTTTACCGGGCCATGGTGATGGACCGAAATATATCAACTCACCCGATCATCCCTTATTCACCAAGGGGCGCTTGCTGTATAATTTGCCCGCCGCACGCCAGGCCGCGCTGGACGGCCAGCCGATTATTGTCACTGAAGGTTACATGGATGTGATCGCCTGTTCGGCGGCGGGGCTCCCGGGCACGGTTGCGCCGCTTGGCACCGCGATGACGGAATTGCAATTGCAATTACTGTGGCGCTTGTTGCCCGCGCATG
>Ga0105240_10000782_pt1 | contig 57623 bp, 53 predicted proteins | sample KBSC54metaG_FD_80426 | JGI IMG/M metagenome (GOLD analysis project Ga0105240, IMG submission 80426) | Corn rhizosphere microbial communities from Kellogg Biological Station, Michigan, USA - KBS C5-4 metaG | ecosystem: Host-associated > Plants > Roots > Rhizosphere > Soil | place: Michigan, USA... | reverse complement strand
TGCTGGCCAGCATCCTGCCGATAGGCGCGGTTTCCAGTCTCGGCTACGCCCAGACCATAAATTCCCTGCCGGTGAGCCTGTTCGGAATGGCGGTCTCAGCTTCGGAGCTTCCGGAGATGTCGAGCGTGAGCGGGCAGCACGAAGAGATCGCAGCGCATCTCAGGGCGCGCTTGCGAAGCGGGCTCCGTCGGATCGCCTTCTTCGTGATTCCCTCGGCAGTCGCGTTCATCGCGCTCGGCGACATCGTGGCCGGCGCAATTTACCAGCGCGGAAAGTTCGCCCATGCGGACACACTAATCGTGTGGGCGATTCTGGCGGGCTCTGGCGTGGGTTTGCTCGCTTCCACACAAGGGCGTTTGTACGCGTCCGCATTCTACGCGCTGAAGGACACCAGGACGCCGCTTCGTTTTGCCGTCCTGCGCGTACTGTTGACCACTGTATTTGGTTATCTCTGTTCGAAGCCCTTGCCCGCTATGTTAGGAATCGATCCGAAGTGGGCTGTGGCCGGCTTGACAGCCTCGGCGGGCGTGAGCGGGTGGGTGGAATTCATTCTGCTCCGCCGCGCTCTCGCAGAACGAATTGGAACTGACCCGACGGACTTCGGTTATCTCGCCCGCCTATGGACTTCGGCGTTAACAGCCGCGGGAATCGCCTGGGCAATCAAGATTTGGTCAGACGGCATATGGCATCCAATACCGCTGGCGCTCGCGACGCTGATCCCGTTCGGAGTATTCTATTTGCTGGTCGCCTCCCCCGCACAGCTTCGTCAAATGATAAGACGCTGAAACCTTGATCGGCCCGGCGCAGGCTGGAATGAGCGTGAGTAACTTCGGCGCCAGTGGTCAAAACTCCGGGTCGCGGCGGTGTGCGGTTTCGCCATGGTGCTGCTCAATATGGTGCTTTTTGTATTCCCGATCATTGACGTTCCGAATCGGCTCATTCGGGCTGAAAATTATCGCCGCAACCGCCGGATTCAACCTCGCCGAGGCGCTCTTTTGCCTGAATGCCGATGCCAGGCGGAAGAGAGCACTCGCAACCGTTACCGCCTTTTCCAGGGCTTAGCATCGCGGAGCGGAAATAGTGCCACCGGGCTGAACACACGTCCCTGTCAGTTCAAAAACAAAGATGGGCTTCGAACTGCTGAACCCCAGCGGAACATTTGCATTCGAAAACGTTTTCTGCGATGGTTACCGGTAGGGCGGACAGGAAACAATGCGCGCGAATTCTTTCGCCGCGGCTAACTGGCTTCATTCGCCAACCCGCGCCGTCCCGTTGTCGTCAAAAACATAATCGTCAGAAGTCATTCATAAGAGAGGTATTACAGTGTCGCAATACTTAAGACAGAGTCATCAGGGTGAGATGCCGCTAGTGATCGGAAAGGGAATGATCGTTAGAGGCACAATCCATAGTGGCGGGGATGTGTTCATTTACGGAGAGGTGGAAGGCGAGCTGGATGTTGAAAACTGTACAGTCACGGTGGGCCCGCAAGGAAAAGTTGTCGCGAGCACGAAAGCGCGGGAAGTAGAGATTCAGGGAATAGTTACCGGTGATGTGGAGGCCAGCGGGACTACTTCCATTCGCCACACCGGCAAGCTGTTCGGCGATGTGAAAACCGGCGGCATCGTAGTGGAAGCGGGCGCGGTGCTGAAGGGCGCGGTCGAGATTATCACCAGGCCGGAGCGCAGAGCGGAGGCAGCCGCGAATGGGGACTGAGCTATCCGGGTTGCTCGGGGAAATTGTCGACGGGCGGTACCGCTTGGGCGCCCCTCTCGGATACTCGGCAGCGGGCGCGATCCTCGAAACCGAGTTTGGCCCCAACGATCTGCCCGCTGCTATCAAGATCCGCGAGGTTCAACAGGAGTCGGAGGACGTTGCGCGCAGGTGGAGTAACGCGCTCGAGTTCCAGCATCCGAATGTGCTTCGGGTTTACGCGACAGGGTCTTCGATACTCAACGGAGTTCCCGTCGATTATCTCGTGATGGAGAGGGGTGATGAGTCGCTCGAGAACGTATTGGCCGAGCGCGCACTCACTGTCGATGAGACACGGAGGACGCTTGGGCCTGCTGTGGCCGCGCTCGATTATCTGCACAAGAACGGCTACTGCCATTCGCGGTTGAGTTCCTCAAAGGTTCTGGCCGTTGGAGATCAGGTGAAACTCTCCTGCAACAGCGCGGTTCCGTTGCGGGAGGGCAACACCGCTGCCGACGATATCAGAGCATTGGGAGTTTTGATTGTCGAAGCTCTCACTCAAAAAGTTCCTGAGCGTGACGGACCGTTAAATCTAAAGGAAGTTCCGCCGCCGTTCAAGGAAATTGCGAGGCATTGCCTCGATCCGGATCCGGCGAGCCGATGGACCGCGGAAGAGGTCGAGGCAAATCTGAATGGCCCGGAAATAAAGGTGCGAACTCTTGCGGAACCCGTGGCGCGCGTTACGCCGATGCCATTGGAGGATCGCGGGGAAGAGCCACCCCGGCGGGTGATTCCGAAATGGATCTATGCGGCCCTTGCGGCATTGGTGCTGATCGTGGTTCTGGTGGCACTGATCCGAAAGCAGAATTCGGCGCCGGTGCCCACAGGCTCATCGCACGTAATCGCGCAGCCGGCCCACCCTGACACACCGGTAGCTCCCGAGAGCGCTCCCAAACCTTCGCCGCTCGTGCCGAAGTCGCGGCGTGCCGCCAGGACTGCGCCGACCCAAAGTTCCTCGCGGGTAGCGGCGGAAAAAACGGGCGGATGGTGGGTGATTGTGGCTGCCTATAACTCAAGTGAAGCGGCGGAAAAAAGAGTCCGTGATTTAACGAAAAGGTGGCCGGGTTTCCACGTGACAATGTCAGAACCGCATTCGGAGAAAACGCGTTACCTGATCACGCTCGGCCAGGGTCTTTCCGAGGATCAGGCGCAGGCGCTGCGCAAGCGCGCTGTTGCCTCGGGGCTGCCCCGCGATACATATATCAAACGGGTGATGTAAGCCCATTACGGAAGCGCGAGTCTCGCGAGCGCTCAGCCGAATACGCTGCCGGGCGGAGCTATTTCGAAACGCGAAGCATCACTACACCGTGCGGCGGGACGGTGGCGCTGAAACCGTCCGCCTTCCTGCCTAAATCGGTATGGGCCCAAAGGTCCCGAACCGAGGGATTTGCTCCGATATCGGCAGTCGCCCATTTGACTGAAATATTGGCTTCGGATTCTCCTCTGTTGAACAGTGCGACTGCCGTGTTTCCGCGATCGAGCGGCTTCGCCCAGACCTCGGTATCGCCTTCCCTGGTGATCTGACGCCCGCCCTTGCCGAGTTTGTCCTGATCCACCGCGATCGCCTCTTTGTTCGTGAGGATATCGTGGATCTCGGGCGTCATGTCGCGCAGATCGTTGCCGGCAATCAGCGGCGCGCCGATCATGGCCCAAAGAGTCAAGTGCGTGCGGTATTCCGTGGTGCTCATGCCGCCGTTTCCGATTTCAAGCATATCGGGATCCGGCCACCAACCCGGCTTCGTGAACTTCGCGAGATCGCTTTGCGAGAACCCGATGGTCGACATGGACTGCCATGAGTCGCGAATGTCGCCGGTAGTCCGCCACAGATTGCCTCCGACCAGGTTGCCCCATTCGCCGGCATTGTCCCGACCGTACTGGCACAGACTGAAGACGATCTTGCCGCCCGCCTTCTGAAGCGCCTCGCCCATTCGCTGATAAACGGCGCGCATGTCCTCGTCTTTCCAAACGCGGGAGGCGCTGCACCAGTCATATTTCAGGTAGTCGATGCCCCAGGCCGTCCAGGTCTTCGCATCCTGCTCTTCGTGCCCGTAACTGCCGGTGTAGCCGCCGCAAGTAGTGGGCCCGGGCGATGAATAAATGCCGAGTTTGAGGCCTTTCGAATGCACATACGCGGCAAGGGCTTTCATGTCGGGGAAGTTGGGATTAGGCATGATCGTGCCATCTTCGGCGCGCTTCCAGGACCAGCCATCGTCAATGTTGATAAATCGATAGCCAGCGTCGCGCATGCCGTTTGTGGCGAGCGCGCCGGCTATTTCGCGGACTGTCCTGTCGTCGATCTTCGTCCGGAATTTGTTCCAGCTGTTCCAACCCATGGGCGGAGTTTTGGCGAGGCCGTTGGGCGGGATTACTTTCGGCGCCGGTAGTTCCAATTTCGGTAACTTCGCGTAATCGACGGATGCCGCTTTGTAGGTGGGAGTTGGCGTACCGCGTTTTGCAGTGAAAGGACCAGCCATGCCCCTGCCGCGTCCGCCACGGCCGCGTCCACCCGCCGGCATAGCCGGAGTGACGATCAGTTCATCGCCGGAAATTTCGGCCGTCGCCGTAGCGCGCGAAATCGTTCCGAGGTTTTCAGTCTCGACAACCATCTCGACCTTGTTCCCGGTGATCTTGCCGTCCACTATGGGAGAATCGCCGAAGGGTAACTTCTGCCAACCTGTGATCTTGCCGGACGGATCAACCTTCAATTCATAAACAATTTCCACTTCGCCGTTCGGGGTCGCGGTCTTCGCCACCCAAGTGCCGGAAATGTCTTTCGTCTGCCCAAACAGCAGCAGCGTCCAGGCACAGAGGGATATCAGTCGGATGGTCACGCCTGCAATCTAAGCGTTTACAGCCTGCGAGTCAAACAAAGATTTGTAAAATCAAAGGTGGAATAATCCGGCACATTGGCAAGCGCCGTGCGTCACATAAGTGAGGTGACTTGCATATGCATTTACACGCACCACATATCGAGAGTGCATTCAATCCGGTAGGAATGGCACTAGCGGTAATATTTGTACCGGCAGTGGTTTTTGGGATTCTCTTCTTTTTCGTCCAGCCCAGTTAAGCGGGACAGCCGATCCGGCTGTGTTGACCAGGGGCGCGGACTTGCCGGGTTAAGCCCTGTATGCGTCTGCGCCCCTGGTCGATTTGAATTCTATTGGCGTTGACCGCGCATCTGCGGTCTCGGACCACCCGGTCCGCCCGCGCCGCCAAATCCGCGACCGCCAGTCTTAACCGTATATCCCGCCGGAACCATAAACAACGATGGGCTCGGCTCGGATTGAGTGACGTTCGTTAAGTCCATCACTGTGGTCCCGAAGCGCGGGTCGGAACTCTTGATCTGAACGGGAACCTTGAGGTCGTTCGAGACCCACATCACTCGTGAAATCTGGATGGGCCGCTCGTTGCCGATCTGGCCGGCCGGAATCGTCTCCACGAAATGCGTGCCAGTGGACATGAGACCGTTAATCGATTGCGGCGCAAGAGTCGTGCGCACAACCTGGGGCGCGTTCTCGCCCGCTCTGGGACCTGCGCGACGAGGCTCGCCGTTCGCGCCGGCGCCGCGTCCCTGAGGAACCCGCAACGGGCTCTGATAAGCGGTCATGGTGGAGGAATCCAGCAGATAGCGGTTCCCTCCAACGTAGTCTAAAATCGTGACCTGCGTGTAGGGCTGTTTGCCGGACGATGCGGGCGGAGTGACGCTTTCCTCGGTTCGCACACGTCCCTGAGCGTCCCGGAAAACATTGGTCTGACGTTTTGACGTGATGGTGTTGCCGTCCCCCAGTGTTTCCTGGCTCTGCACTACCTCCACCCCGGAGAAAGGAGCGCCGGCGACATAGCCTTCGGGTCCCCCGAACATGCCCGCGCCGCGCCCGCCCATCGGCGGGCCGAAACCGCCTCCGCCGCGAGGGCCCTGTGCAAGAAGCACACTCGCTGACAGCAAACACAGGCAAAACAGAACTGACTTATTCATAGTTAGACTCCAATTTCCCAATTCCAATCTCAGAAACCACCCGTACCCGCGTATTCGTCTGAAACCCGCACAGCGCGCGGAAAGCCGTCCTGGCCGACCAACAAATCCGCGGGAAGCTCCGCCGTCCAGGATGGATCCACGTTGACACCAAGGCTGGCTAAAGCAGCGGGCTCCAGCTCCGTGTGAACCACGCGAATCAGCTCGCCCCGAGCGAGTGGCGGCGCATAGGGAACTTCGATGAAGCCTTCCTGCTGGGCTTCCGTCTGAATCTCCGCCTGAACTTCAGGCGCCACGGCGGAACGCCGCAATCCGGACGTAAGCTCCCGAACGGTTATCGTCGAAATCAAAATCATCGCGGCAGCGGCTAAGCTCCACATCCACCGCCGGCCTGCTTTTCCGGCAGCCGCGGCGCGCCTATGTTGCACCGCGTTAAATTGCTGTGTGGCCGCGAATTCGAGCATCAAGGAGCGTCGCACCGCCGGCGGCGTCCGCATACCTGAAGCATGTGCCCGCATCCCGCGTAACCCGGTTGTTAACGCGCGTTCAGCGGCCCAGCGCTCCCTGCACGGCCCGCAGCTCTCCATGTGTGCTTTAAGCGCGTCCTCGGGCTCGGATTGCCGACGGGCACATTCCATCAATACTTCCAGGTTTTCCCGACATTCCAAACCCTGTTTCATAAAGACATCTCCAGCGCCCGGGGCGCTATCGTTTGTGGCATCCGCAAACGTTTCAGTTTTCCGGCCAGAAGACCGCGCGCCCGATGCAGTCTTGACCGGACCGTTCCTACCGGGCACCCCATCAGCAAAGCCGCCTCATCATAGTTCCGCTCTTCCAGATCGCAAAGCACCACAGCCTCGCGATAATGCTCGGGCAGTTCTCTTATCGCCGCATGCAAAGCGGCCATGGTCTCGCCGTCGATCAGGTCGCCCAAAATATCATCGTCAAAGACCTGATCCACAGGAGCTTCCACAGGGCCTTTTCGACGAAAGACGCGCACCAGATTCCGGGCAACCCCGTACATCCAGCCTTCGAGCGAGCCGCGATTCAGATCGAACCGGCTGCCCGCCGACATCAACTGCAAAAACACATCGTGAGCGATCTCCTGCGCAGCTGCGGCGCTGCCCGTCATATGCAGCGCGTAACGATACAGTCCGGCTTCGCGGCGCTCATACAGTTCAGCAAAAGCGGCGGAATCGCCATCCCTCATCCGGCGGTAAAGTTCTTCATCGCTTGAAGCCTGCGCCCTTTGCATGCTCGCTTTCCTCCTGTATTGCCTCTGAATCCGGGAAAGTTCCCGTGGCAATCAGATACCTCCGTCAATTCTCCCAAACTGGAAATCGTCGTGCTCTACAGATGTCATGCGAACCCTGACCAGTGCCATAGTTGGCCTTGTTCTGATTGCATTTCCGGCAGCGGGTGCGGCGCGGGCATCGGCGAAAAAAACCGTACACCGCAAGGCTGCGGCGCCCATCAATCCCGATTCTGTGCAGGATGCTTCAGCCCGGCCCGTTTCGCCGGGAGCCACAGGACCCTCGGTGATGCGGGCCCAGATTTTGCTGGACCGCGCGAGGTTCTCGCCCGGTGAGATTGATGCCCGCTACGGTGACGACCTCCGGATTGCCGTGACAGGTTACCGCGCCGCGCACAAGCTGCCGGCGACCGAGTCAATCGACTCGGATATGTGGAAACTTCTGAATGCGGATTCGCGGCCGCTCATGACCACTTACACGATCGCGGAAGCAGATGTAAGGGGGCCCTTCGTGCCAATACCAAAGGATGTGCAGCAACAGGCGCAGATGAAATGGATGGGTTACGAATCTCCCCAGGAGGGCTTGGCCGAGAAGTTCCACGTCTCCCCCAGACTCCTCGCGGAACTCAATCCCGGCAAGACACTGAAGACGGCCGGCGAGCAGCTGGTCGTGCCCGATGTAACCAGAGGTCCATATCGGCGCGCCGCCCGCGTGGTGGTGTCGGGTTCAAAACGAACGGTAACGGCATTCGATAGCGGAAGGAAACTTATCGCTCAATACCCCGCGACCATGGGCGGCGACCACGATCCGCTCCCGGTTGGAACCTGGAAGGTCACGGTGGTGGAACAGAACCCGTGGTTCTTCTACGATCCGGCGCATCTTACGTGGAACGCCGATCCGAAGGAAGCCAAAGCGAAACTGCCGCCAGGACCGAACAACCCCGTTGGCGTGGTGTGGATCGGCCTTTCGAAACCGCACTATGGTATTCACGGCACCCCCGATCCGGGCCATATCCGGCATGGCGAATCGAGCGGGTGCATCCGTCTGACCAACTGGGACGCCGAAGACCTGGCTCACATGGTTCGGCGCGGGACGCCGGTGATTTCCGAGAACTGAGACCGAAATGCGGCGCCGAACGAACTCAGACCTTCCCGCGGGAACATAGCTCCACCCCATGGAGTCTATAATTGGGAAGGCAGTTTTCGAGGAACCTGTGACCGGCTCTCTCTCTCTAAACCTCAACTCGAGCCTTACACCCGAAGAGCTGATAGCTCTTGAAGATCAGCGTCTCATTTCCGGCCTCCAGGCGGGAGAAGAGGCGGCCTACGAGCAACTGATCGACCGTTTTCAGACACCCGTCTATAGTCTTGCGTGGCGGCTCCTCAGCGATTCGTCGGACGCGAGTGACGTGGTACAGGAAGTATTTCTTAAGATTTTCCGCAACGTCGGTAGTTTCCGCGGCGAAAGCACATTGCGCACGTGGGTTTATCGAATCGCGGTGAATGAAGCGCACAATCGGCGTCGCTGGCTGTTCCGGCACCGCCGCGGCGAAACCGGCCTCGAGGAAACGTATGACGATTCCGAAGGCCACGAGCGCCCGCTTACAGATGGCGGCGAATCGCCGTTTGATTTCACTATGAACCGGGAAGCGCAGCTCCTGCTCGAAGAGGGGCTGTCCGCCATCAACCCGGTGTTTCGGGCGGCGCTGGTGCTGCGCGAAGTGGAAGACATGAGCTATGAGGAAATCGCCGAAATTCTGGAGGTTTCCATGGGGACTGTGAAGTCCCGAATTATGCGGGGCAGGGAAGCGCTCCGCCGATATCTTGCGAATCGTCTGGCTAACCGGCTGGATGCGGCGCCAGCCATGCAACTGGTGACCCGGTCTTGAGGTACAGGCAGGGCGAGAGACGCGGAAGTATGGAAAACATCTGATGGACGAGTTGAACTGCAAAATCGTACGCCAGGCGCTTTGGAGCCTGCCGGAGCAGCCCGCACCCGAAATGCCCGGTTCGCGCATACCTCCGGGCGGAATCGCTTCGCACCTCAGCGTTTGCCGTGACTGCGACCAACACTACGGCGATGCGCAATCGCTTCACGCGGGTTTGAAGAACCTCCCCGTCCGGCACGCCCCTTCCCTGCTCACCACGCGTTTGAGAGTGATTGCATCGCGGGAACGCGCCCGCCAAATCACACATCGGGATTTCGGTTCCTGGCTCGCTCATCACGCCTCTCGCGCGCGCCTGTTTTTCGACAATCTTCTTAAGCCGTTTGCGGTTCCGGCGGCAGGCGGAATTCTTGCCTCATTCCTTTGCTTCGGCATCATCGTGGACACACTCCACTATGTGCCCGACTGGCAGGAAGATCTGCCCATCGGCTTCTCTTCGGAAATCGCCATCGGTGAACTTTCGCCGTTCTGCTTCACCGGGCAGGACGTAATGGTTCAGTTGACCGTTGATTCAGACGGAAACGTGACCGACTACTCTATGCCGCAAAACAGTCATCCGTCTTCCGAGGAGTTGCAGGAGATCGGAAATCTCGTTCTCTATTCGACGTTTACTCCGGCCATGCGGCTGGGCAGACCGATTTCCAGCAAGCGCCTTTTTTACATCGGCCACATCAGCGTGAGGGGTTAATTTCTGAGCCGTGACCGAAAGCGAGCGGCAGTCGCTCCGGGGCACTCTCGCTAGTGGCGCGCCAGAAACTCGGCCAGCATTTCCTCAAAAACGGAACTTTCTTACAGCGCATTGCCGGTGCCGCGATGTCCCCCGGAAAATCGCTCGCCGTTGAAATCGGTCCCGGAAAGGGCGCGCTCACCGAGCACCTGCTCGCGCGATTCCACCGTGTGGTTGCCATTGAACTCGATCCGGAACTCGCACAATTGCTTCGGGAAAAGTGGCGTCTCGAACCGCGACTCGAAATCGTAGAGCGAAATGCGCTCGAGGCGGACTGGCACGCTTGGGGTGAGGGCGTCCTGGTCGGGAATCTGCCGTATTATGTCGCCTCAGCTATTATTTCCGATTACGTCCGCACACCGGGCCACTTGAGCCCCGGCACATTCTTAATCCAAAAGGAAGTTGCCGAGCGTATTACCGCCGCGCCGGGCAATCGCGATTACGGCTATTTTTCCGTGGAATGCCAGTTACTCTCAACCGTTGAATACCTGTTCGACGTCCCGCCTGGCGCGTTTCAACCTCCGCCCAAAGTTGATTCCGCCGTCATTCGGCTAACGCCTAAAACCACGCCCCCCGAACTCGATGTCGCACGATTCCTCGGCTTCGCATCCGCCTGCTTCCACCAAAAGAGAAAGACTCTGCGGAACAATCTCTGCAGCCGGTATCCCAAAACGGTGCTTGATTCCCGGCCTGAGATCGGCCAGCGAGCCGAGCAACTCAGCATCGAGCAGTTTCTGGACCTTTACCGGAGCTTAAACGTGGCCATCGCCGAGCCCAGGCCTCTGTAAAAGGCAAGCGGGAAAAACAATCCGGCCAAAAGCAAAAACGAAGCCGGTTCCGGAGCCGCCGCCACCGCCTGGCTGGTCTGAGCGGAAAAACTTGTCTGAGAGGAAAAACCGGTCTGCGAGGAAAAACCGCTTGAGGGCGGGTTGCTAAACACCAGAATTGAATATCGGGGGTCGCCCGTGAAATTATAGAACGTATTCGCGGTCATCAAAAATCCATTTAGGCCCAGGCCGAAGAAACCATCGTCAGACGGCCCCAGGTCGGAAGAAAACAGCAGCCCTCCTGGAAAGCCGTAATCGGCTACCGGTTTCCCCGGCGCATCCAGATCGTCCGATGGATCGGCAAGCAGCGCCCCCTGCCCGTTCGTTCCGTTAATCGAATCGGCAAAGACGCACGGCAGCAGCGCAAAAAAGCACAAAAAACAGCCGGCCAACAGCTTTTTACCCGCGTTATCGAAAAATGCCTTGCCCATTTATCTGTATAGCCTCCTCTGCCGCAATCCCATGGTAGCGATGGAACCTTGAGAATGCTATACCTCCCGGTCCGGCAAGGGGGATATCCGCGGGGCAAAATCTCGCACCGTACAATGACAGAACGGCATGGCCCCAGCCACCTTATCCATCCTGATCCCTGTCTTTAACGAAGAAGAATTCGTTGGCGAGCTATTGAGGCGTGTGGAGGCCGCACATTTGCCGGGCGATCTTCAGCGGGAAATCGTGGTAGTCAATGACTGCTCGCGAGACGGCTCGGTCGAAGTGATCGAAGACTTCATCGCTTCCCGGCCGCATCTGAACATCCGGCTGATCAATCACGAGCGCAACAGTGGTAAAGGCGCCGCGATTCGAACCGCCATAGCCGCCGCAAACGGCGAATTCAGCATTATTCAGGATGCCGATCTCGAATACGATCCCGCCGAATACCCGAAAATGCTCGCGCCCCTGCTCGACGGTCGTGCCGACGTCGTGTACGGCTCGCGATTCCTCGTAGCCGGGGAGCGCCGCGTTCTCTATTACTGGCACTCGCTCGCAAATCACATACTGACCACGCTCTGCAACGTCGCCGCCGACCTGAATCTGACCGATATGGAGACCTGCTACAAGGCTTTCCGCACGTCGCTCGCGAAATCGATCCCTCTAACCAACGATCGTTTTGGCATCGAACCTGAACTGACCATCAAATTCGCGCGCCGGCACGCCCGTATCTACGAGACCCCCATCAGCTACAACGGCCGAACCTATGACGAAGGCAAAAAAGTAGGACTGATCGACGCCTTTGAAGCGCTTTGGGTCATCCTCAAAGCCCGCTTTACCCGCCACATCTATGACGGCAGCGGTCGCGCCACGCTCGACGCCATGTCTGAAGCGCCGAAGTTCAATCGCTGGATGGCCGACACCATCGCGCCCTGGGCAGGCAAGCGCATTCTCGAAATCGGGGCGGGCCAGGGCAACATGACCCGACAAATTTGCCCCCGCCGCAAGCTCTACATCGCCACCGATTTCGATCCCGAATACGTAGAACACCTTCGGGCAACGTTCCGCCACCGCCCCGCCGTACACGTCTTTCGCCTCGACGCATCCAGTCCCGAGGATTATCGCCGGTTCGAAGGCGAAGTGGACACCGTGGTTTGCCTGAACGTCCTCGAACACATCGAAGACGATGCAGGCACGCTTCGAAATATCAGAACAGCTCTCGAGCCCGGCGGACGCCTGATTCTGCTGGTTCCCAATGGCCCGGACGCGTATGGCAGTATCGACAAGGCCATCGGCCATTTCCGCCGATATACTTGTCCCACGCTGCAAGCCCTGCTCGAAGAAAACGGCTACGAGCTCGAGCAGATGCTTCAGTTCAACCGGGTCTCGAAACCCGGCTGGCGCTTCACCGGCCAGATCCTGAAAGCGACCACGATATCACCCGCCGGCATGCGTATTTTCGACAAATTTGTCTGGCTTTGGCGGAAGATAGACGACAAACTTCCCTGGGAACCGATCTCGATCATTGCGATTGCCCGGCGCAAAGAATTGTATTAGGTTCAAACAAAACATTGCAATCGCTTTCATAAAACCTCTCTGTTTGAGAATGGCCAGCCATTCATAAACTTGCGCAAACCCGCGCGATCAGACAAGTTAGACGCCTCATATCGCGCTAGAATGTTTGCAATGAGCCTGGAAGATGTGGCAAAAAAGTCCGGCGTTTCCACCGCTACCGTCTCCCGCGTTCTGAACGGCGTGGATGTGGTCAAGAGTTCCACGCGGGCTCGCGTCATGAAGGCCATCGCGGAGCTGAAGTACCACCCCAACCTTCATGCCCGCAGTCTGGCGGGCGGACGCAGCCGGACCATCGGCGTAATTGTTTCGAACCTGGACAATCCATTTTTTCTCGATGTCTACAAGGCCGTCGAAAACGATTGCCATGCGCACGGTTACGAAGTTCTGGTCGCCAACACGGGCTACAAGCCGGAACAACTGGCCGCCAGCATCCGGCTCATGATTGGGCGTCGGGTCGCCGGCCTGGCCGCTATCGTTTCCGAGATTGACGACGAAATTATTCAGGAACTCACCGAGAGCCGCATTCCCATCGTGTTTTACGACGTCGGCACGGCGGGCGGCAACATTACAAAAATTCGCGTGAATTACCGAAAGGGTATCGAACGCATTGTCGAATATCTCGCGGCGCTTGGTCACCAGCAAATGGCCTTCATTGGCCACCACGCGGTCCTCGGGCCAATTGACGAACGGCGTCAGGCGCTCTTCGATACGCTGGCTGTTGTCGCTCCGCATGCCGCTGTGAGAGTAACCGCCGACAGCGATAGTCTCGATGGAGGCAGGCAGGCCGTTCGCGAACTGCTGACATCGGGGCCAACGCCCACAGCCATAATCTGCGTGAATGACCTGATGGCTGTCGGGGCCCTGAAGGAATTGCGCGAGCGCGGTCTGCGGGTCCCCGAAGACGTGTCCGTCACCGGGTTCGACAACATCAAGCTCTCCGAATTCTGCTACCCCGCGCTCACCACCGTTCACATTCCGCGCGACCGCATCGGCCACACCCTGTTCACCAGCCTCGCCCCTGACGACGCCGTTTCCGCTGGCACAATCGGCAAAGAAATCGTAATCGATCCCGAGTTTGTAGTGCGCGACTCCACCGGACCCGCCCGCAAAACGTAACCCGCCACCGGGACGCCGGACAAGGCGACTTCGTCGCGGCTGCTGTTCAAGTCAGTCTACTCACGCCTGGGTAAAACGGCATACTCCAAAGTCAGCCGGCCCGTTCTATAGATGCGATGCCCGGTCAGCGACAACTCCATTCTGCTTGCAATTCCCGGCGACAACGGAACTCCGCCTCCCAGCAGCACAGGAATAACGCTCACTTCGACGGTATCCACCAACCCCGCTTCCGCAAGGCTCCTGAACAGCGATCCGCCCCCAAATAACCAAATATCTTTCCCCGCGCTCGCCTTCAGCTCCATCAGGAACTCCCGGTGCCCGTTGCTCACAAGAGTGACGTCCGGATGATCCTCTGCTTTCAGCGTTCGCGAAAAGACAACCGTCCTCATGCCGGCCATCGACGTGCGCCCCGCTTGCGCCATCGCTTCAAAGGTCACCCGCCCTGCTAAAAGTGTGTCGAACTGCCGCAACAAACTTCCGAAATCGACTTCCGGATCGATTGAGATCCAATCCGTCTCACCTTTCGGTCCCGCAAGATAGCCATCGAGGCTCATCGCAACCGCATATCGCACGCGCCGCATATCCATTCACAAATTGTGCCAAAAATTTCGTTATCTCACGCTCGCCGATCTCATCTGGCCGAAGGGCACGGCCCTCGGGCATTTCGGCATATCCAAACGTTATCCTGAAGGATTATCGCCCCCACCAGAATGCCGCCAGAACCCCGCACCATTACCATCGACAACGCAAATCGGCTTTTGACCATCACCGAATCCGGGTTAAGCCGCGATATCCCGCTTTTCGGAAAAGAAGCGTTCGAACTCATCAGCCGGGAATGGGTTCGCATTGGCTGGTCGCTCCGTTATTACCACACGTTTACCTGGCTTGGCTTGCCGATCCTGCAACTTCCCGAAGACCTCGTTCGCATGCAGGAAGTTGTGTATGCCGTCAAGCCCGACCTCATTATCGAAACCGGCGTGTTCGATGGCGGATCTCTGCTGTTTTATGCGGGGCTCTTTGAAACCATCGGCAATGGCCGCATAGTTGGAATCGATATAGAAATCCGCCCTTCCGCCAGGGAAGGCCTGGGCAAACACCATCTCGCCCATCGGATTGAGCTCCTGGAAGGGGATTCCACCGCTCCTGAAATCGTTTCCGCCGTGAAAGGCCGTGTCCGGCCAGGCGAGAAAGTTCTCGTGATCCTCGACTCCAATCACACGAGGCGTCACGTGGCGGCGGAGCTCGAAGCCTACTCCGGTCTGGTCACTCCTGGCTCCTGTATCGTTGCGATGGACGGCATTATGCGGGACCTCGCCGATGTGCCCGGCGGCGACCCCCGATGGGCATTTGACAACCCTTCCCAAGCCGCTATCGCATTCGCCGCGAAATATCCGGAATTCTCTTTGCACCCGCCCGCGTGGCGCACGAACATCAGCGATCTTGAAAAAAATATCACCTACTGGCCGAATGCCTGGCTTTGGAGGAAGTGATCGGCGTGATTTCAAGTCGGAAAAAGGTCCGGGCCGAAAGCAGTTTCGCCCGGGAACTTTCCTTCCTGATACAACAGAATTAGTCCGATGATGCAAATGATCTGGCGTGGCGTGATGCCCGCTGTTACCACTCCTTTTTCCGAAGACATGTCCGTCGATCACGCTTTCCTCGAACGCCATTGCAAATGGCTGGTGGAAAACGGTTGTACCGGCGTCGTCGCCCTCGGCTCGCTGGGAGAAGGAGCGACGCTGACGTTGCAGGAGAAGCGGGCGGTGCTTGAAACCTGTGTGAAGGCGGTGGGCGGCAGCGCATTCGTGGTGGCCGGCGTCTCGGCGTTAAGTACGGTTGAAGCGGCTGACATTGCCCGGCTCGCGGAAGTGGCCGGATGCAACGGACTTATGGTGCTGCCGCCATATGTATACGTGGGCGACTGGCGCGAGATGAAGGCCCATGTGACCGCGGTTCTCACTGCAACGCCGCTCTCCGCCATGCTTTACAACAATCCCGTGGCGTATAAAGTCGACTTCCTGCCCGAGCAGGTTGCCGAACTGATGGAGGGAAACTCCACGCTCCATGCCATCAAAGAATCCAGCACGGATGTGCGGCGGATTGCGGCGCTGCGCGCCTTGGTCGGCGATCGTTTACAGATTCTCTGCGGAGTGGACGATCTGATTGTGGAGGCGGTATACGCCGGCGCGGTCGGCTGGATCGCGGGCCTGGTGAATGCGTTTCCCAGAGAATCGGTCGACTTGTTCGATCTCGCAACCCGGGGGCAGAAGGACGAGGCTTTCGAGATATACCGCTGGTTCCTGCCATTATTGCGGATGGATACCGTGGCCAAATTCGTCCAATTGATTAAACTGGTGCAGCAGGAAACAGGCATGGGCAGCGAGCGTGTCCGCGGGCCCAGGCTTGCGATTACGGGCGCCGAACGGGAACAGGCCTTGAATACGATTGTGGCCGCCCTTGCCAGCCGCCCCCGTTGAACGATATGCGACTTTTATCGATAGCGATCCTTGGCGCGTCCCTGAGCTTCGGCCAGCAACTGACCAACATCAGGCAACTCACTTCAGGCGGTGAAAACGCCGAGGCCTATTGGGCGCCCGATGGCAAACGGTTGATCTTCCAGACCACGCGGGGCGATTCGAAGTGCGATCAGATTTACGTGATGAATGCGGACGGATCCGATCAGCACATGGTCTCGACGGGCAAGGGGCGCACTACCTGCGCTTACTTCCTGCCGGACGGGAAACATATCTCGTATGCGTCCACGCACCTCGCCTCGCCCGGTTGCCCGCCCGATGCCGATAAGAGCAAAGGCTACGTATGGGCGGTTTATCCCAGCTACGACATCTTTGTGGCCAGGGACGACGGCACAGATTTGAAGCGCATCACCACAGCGGACGGCTATGACGCCGAGGCCACCATCAACTGGGCGACGAAGAAGATCATCTACACGTCTATGGCATCGGGCGATCTCGATCTTTGGACCATGGATTTGGACGGCTCTCACAAGAAGCAGATCACGAAGAGCTACGGCTATGACGGCGGGGCTGTGATGTCGCGGGATGGCAAGAAGATCGTGTGGCGCGCCGGGCACCCTTCCACGCCGGAGACAAAACAGAAGTACGCCGATTTGCTCAAGGACAACCTGACCAGCCCGTTCAAGATGGAGTTGTTTGTTGCGGATGCGGACGGGAAGAACGCGAAGCAGATCACGAATTTCGGCTGCGCATCGTTTGCGCCCACCTTTACGCCCGACGGGAAGCAGATCCTCTTCTCATCGAATAAGCACAACTGCGATGGGCGGAAGTTCGAACTTTTCCTGATCAACACCGATGGCACCGGGCTCAAACAGGTGACCAGCTATGACGGTTTCACGTCGTTCCCTGAATTCTCGCCGGACGGCAAAAAGCTCGTCTTCGTGACGGACTGGAAGGCCAGCGCGCGCTACGAATTCAACGTGTTTACGGCGGACTGGAAGTAGGTCCGCTTAATTCTCGAAAACCTGAGACACCGGCACGATTTGAACGTCCTCCGGGCGAAGCTTTAGAGGCCATCTTTCCACGATCCTGTCTTCGTCCAGAATATCTTTCGGTTTCGGCGCGTTGTATTGAATCGGAGACGGTTCGCCGCTCGTAAGGCTTGCCTTCAGCGCGGCGGCGTCCTTCGCGACGCTTACGATTTGAATCCGATCCGCGTGCCAGTGCTTGCGAATCGCCCGATTCACATCGGCAAGCGTGAGCTGCCCGAGCGCGGTCCGGATGTATTCGTTGTAATTCGGAATTCCGTAGAAGGCGCTGTCAATGGCATAGCCCAGTTCGGCATCCTTCGATTTCGTCAGCACATTGATGTATTTCGGAAGGAACGAGCGCGTTTGCTGGAAATCTTTTTCGGTGATGCCTTCTTCAATCACCCTGTTGAGTTCAAACATGGCAAGGCGAAGCGTGAAAGTGGCGGTGGGTGGTTCCACGGGCCGAACCCAGATCTGAAAGATCTGCTGATGGCGCGCAATATTGGCAGGCGGCTCAAGGGTGAACATGCCGAACGGAAAGTATTCGACATAGGCGTAATCCCCGTAATTCAATCCGCGTTGTTCGCGCATTCGCTCGAAGAGGCGCCCGCCCAGGCGATGCTGTCCCAGCCACGATTGCGCAAGCAAAAGCGCGGGGTAGTCGGGATCCCCTCTTTTTACATCCATCGGGAAACCCAGGGACCAGGCGACGGAACGCGTATCTTTTTCAATGATTGTGGCCTGATTATGTACTGGTGGCGCGAGGTTTTTGGCTTCGAGCCGGTCCGGGGAGCCGGCTGGCAACGCAGCGAAGTCGCGTTTGATGCGCTCCGGGAAGTTAGCCGGGTAGCCGCCAGCCAGGCCAACCATCAGATTGGCCTGCGTATAGTGGCGTTTATAGAATGCCTGCAGATCCGCGAGGGTCATGCTCGTGAGCGCGGCAACGGTGCCAAGGTCCTCGTGCGAATAGGGGTGCCCCGTGTAGATCAGGCTGTAGAGTTCTTCTTTGCCAAGCTCCTCATCGTTGTTCCCGCGAAGACTTACTTTGAGGGTGTTGAGCGTGTCGTCCCGCACTCGCGTGAAATCGTCCGCGCGCCAGCCTGGGTTCAGAATCATGTCCCGCATGATGCCGTAAAACTTTTCGAGATTGTCGATGTGCGTCTCGCCCGAAAACACCGTCATTTCCTTGTCGGTCTGAACGCTCACCGATGTGGCCATGGGGTACATGGCATCCAGAATCTCTTTGCGGGTGAGCGATTTGGTCCCGCCGCCCCCAAGCAAGCCGGCAGTCAAATTGGCGGCGCCGGCTTTGCCCGAAGGATCGAACGCCGCTCCGGTAGTGAAAACCAGGCGTATGGAAACGATGGGCGACTTTCCCGGTAACTGGATGAATTTCGGTTCCGCGAACGCAAGCGAAGCCGCCGCCAAAGTCAATACAATCGCGCCAACCTTCATTTGGAACCGCCTTCGGAGGAGAGCGTGACAATCGTGCGGTTTTTTTCGGTGAAAAACTTCTTCGCGGCACGTTGCAGGTCGTCTGGCGTTAGCCTGTCGTAATTCTCGTATTCGCGATTCATGCTTTCCGGTGTCTTTCGCAGCCCAACGTAACGGGCGGCCAGTTCGGCAACAGCTTCGCTGTTATCAAGCCCCAGCGCGACCTGGTACCGCAGGCGATGCTTCACCGTGTCGAGCTTCGCGGCGTCCACAGGCGTCCCGGCAAAACCAACCAGCGTGTCAAGAATCTGCTGCTGCACGGAGGCGACGTCACTCTGTTTTTTCACACGGGCAGTCACCGTGAACAACTCGGGATCCACGTGATTGGAAAATCCGGCCCGCAGCACGTCGGTCTTTTGCTCCGTGATGACGAGCTTCTGGTATAGGGGCGAGGTGTTGCCGAACCCCAGCCGTGAAATCGCATCGAGCGCGATGCCATCCGTGCCCTCCTCTGAATAAGCGGGTGCGTGGAACGACACGGAAATCCAGGGCAGGGTTGGGGAGGGCCAATCCACATGAGCCGTTCGCGCACCTTCCTGCGGCGGCTCCGCCGGAATCCGCACCTTGAAGTTGCCGCGCTTCCAGGTGCCCCACCGCTCGTCCACCAAACTGCGAACGCGCTTTGCTTCGACATCGCCCGCCACTATGATGGTGGTATTTTCGGGACGATAATAACGGTCAAAGAACTGGCGGCTGTAATCGTATGCGTTGGGCATGGCCTGAATGTCGGCCAGAAAGCCCATGGCGGTGTGCCGATATGTATGATTTTCGAAAGCCGTTGCCCGAACGGTTTCAAACAGCTTCGAAGCCGGGTTGGCGCTGTTCTTGTTGTACTCCCCCAGCACGGCGAGGGTCTCGGTCTTGAAGGCTTCGGGTTCGAAACTTAAGTGCTGAAAACGGTCTGCTTCCATGGAAAGGACGCGAGGCAGATCCTCTTTTGAGAAAGTCGTGTGATAGGCAGTGAAATCATCGGTAGTGAAAGCATTCGACGCGGCGCCCGCGGCACGCAGAGTAGCCTGGTATTTATCGGGTGGAAACTCAGGAGTTCCCCTAAACATCAAATGTTCAAAGAGGTGAGCGAAACCGCTCTTTCCGGGTTCCACCTCGTTGCGCGATCCGGTCCCGACCACGATAAAAACCGAGACAATGTTGGGAAATTCAGTGGGAATCGTGATCAGGCGGAGGCCATTCGGAAGTTCTTCCTGAACATACGGATAAGGAAAAATTTTTCCCGCGCCGAATGCCTGCAGGCACAGAGTGACGGCAGCAATGAGGGTTATTGCGAAAAGTTTTTGAGAGCGCATGGTGAGCGGTTCGCCACCATCGTCCCATACTTTGAGCTGATCTACTTTGAACTGATCTACTTTGAGTTATCTCTGGCGCGTTTGCCCGCGGGAGCTAAGCGGACAGAGAAACCGCTTCGCGTTCCAGTGCGCGAACGAAGGAGTACCGTTCCATTGTGACGGCTACTTCGTACGTGCCGTCCGGATTGGACGTTTGGCTTCGGAGCACTTTGCCGAGGCAGCGGATACGCACCGGCGGATTGCTGCCCGAGAGCGTAATCACATATTCAATGCGCCCCCCGACGTCAACCTTGTCCGCCGAAACAAAGCAGACGCCCCCGGAACTGATGTCGCGGGTTTTTTCGATGCGATTGACCGCCTCGTCGCCAACCTGCAGGATGTGCAGGGGCAGTTGCAGTTTGTACCGCTGGGTGCGTCGCTGTTCCAAAACTCTACTTTAAGGCTGTATGCCAACGAAAGCAATCCGTAACAGTACTAGTCTGTGTCTTCCACCGAGAACAGCCGGATTATGTCGCACCCTGAAACACGGATGACGTCATAGTGAACGCGGATTTCTACAGGAGCGTCGCGGCGGATGGCGCGAACGCGGATCAGGTGCTCAGTGGGCTCGGAAAACTCTTTTCTCATGCCCAATTCATATATCGCGCCTGGATAGACAATGCCTTTGAGAACAGTACTTACGTTGATTTGAAAGGCAAAAGAAATTTTCGATCTTTGTCACCGCAAAATTCCAAATCGAAAACTGGTGCAAACGGTTGATGCGACAAAGTCGCCCGAGCCGCCCTTCCGGACGGCCGGGCTCAAACTACAAACTACGAAACCACTTTGAAAACGACAACAAGCGTGTAAAGCGCGAGGGATTCGATCAGGGCGAGACCGAGAATCAGGGCGAAACGGATGGCGGCGGAGGCGCCGGGATTGCGGGCCATGCCTTCGGCCGCGCCTGCGACCGCCTTGCCCTGGCCAAGTCCGCACAGTCCTGAAGCGATGGCCATCGCGAGACATCCGGCCGCTGCCGGTATTCCGAGGCCGTTGAGCGCGGCGGGCCCGCTGCTGGTGCCCTGGGCGAACATGGGGATCGCGACAAACATCATCGCGATGGTTAGAAATAACATTTTGCTTTTCATCTTTTGTGTTGCTCCTTGTTAAAACTCGTTCTCCGGAGGTGGTTGCTTTCCTCGCCGGGGGGCGGGAGACCTCACGCGGAAAACGGCATTATGCCAAATAAAAAAGAATCGTTTAGTGCTCTTCCGCTACGGCGCCGGCGACGTAAAGCATGGTCATCAGCATGAAGATATACGCCTGCAGGAGTGAGACGAACACATGAAGGCCCATGAATATTGCGGGGGCCACCAAATACGTCATGCTGAGAAACAGCAGAGTCACCTGCTCGCCCGCATACATATTGGCGAACAGTCGGACTGTGAGCGATAACGGGCGCGCCAGATGGCTGATGATTTCAATGGGAAGCATCAGCGGCGAGAGCCACCAGACCGGCCCCAGGAAATGCTTGAGATACCCTAAGCCGTTTTTCTTCAGCCCGACGATGTTGTAGTAAAGAAACGCAACCAGCGCGCATCCGCAGGGCACCGACACCATCTGCGTGGCGCTCATAAAGCCGGGGATTACGCCGATCAGGTTTGCCAGCAGCAGGAACACGAATATGGTTTCGAACATCACCACATGGTGGCGCGCATTGTGCCCCATCTGGTCTTCTCCCTGTTCGGAAACGAAGCTGTGAACCAACTCGAAAGTGTGTTGGAGTTTACCTGGGGCTTTGACGGAAAGCCGTGCGCGCAGCACCAGAAAAATCACGATCATCAGCGCCGCGACCAGAATCTGCATCACGATGAAATCGGCCCAGGGTTCTTTAGGATTTGCCGCGGTCTGTCCGAAGAGGTGAAGCAGCGTATTGCCAAGGTCGGCCAAATAAGTATTGAACAATTTGGCCAGCAGAGTTTCGTGAGAGTTCATGCGTGTTTATTTGTGCTTAATTGTGACCAGTTCGTAGACCATCTCCACCATGACAGCCGTGGGGGTGATCATCAGCCCGCAGAAGGCGGCAGGCTTGCTGAAACCAGAAACAAACAGTATAGCAAGGGCCGCTAACACCAATGCGATGAACTGGATGAAGGCCCATACGCCGGTTCCGCCGCCCGCCTTCCCGCCCGCTTGCGCCAGATTTGTGACATGAGCTGCCACGCCTTCTATCACCCGGAAATTGACCCACGCCGCGATCGCGCCCACCAAAAATCCGCCCGTAACCGATACGCCGTAGCGCAAAAGGGTTATCGCCGTACCGCCTGCCGCGAGCAGCAACATCCAGCGGGGGATGCGCGCCACCGCCTCATCGAATTCACACAAGCTCTATTTGTCCTTATCGAGTTCGCGGATGAGCGAAATGAATCCCGACACGGTTCCGAGCACTATGAAAACGTACCGGATCCAGCCAGTGTGGAACAAGTGATCGAGCCCATAGCCCATGCCAAACCCGATCAGAGTGGAAAGGGGGAGAAGCAGCGCGAGCGATGCGTACTTACCGATGCTGCTTGTGGATGGATCCATATATATGGATGCGGCTGCTTCCATCATCCTCCATTTGACGTTTTCTGTGCGGCGAACAAATTAGGGCGGGGACACCCATCCACGCCGATAGAGTCAAAAGCCTGATTTTTGCAAAACGGTTGCCTTGAAAAACTGCTCCGGCGTTCCGCGCGCAATTTTACAAAACGAACCGGCAATGGCTATTCGCTCAGCGTCAGGTACATCAGCTTGCCACCGCGTTCGATCTGAATCACTAACGGATCGGTGACCTTCAGCCTGTCCACCGCGCCGCGCAGGGCGTCAAGCGAAGAGACAGGCGTATTGTTCACGCTGTAGATCACATCCCCCAGTCTCAGCCCGCCCTGTCCGCCGTACTCGCTGTCGCCGGAACGAGCCGCCACAATCACGCCATAGGGCTTGCGCGTATCGGGCAAAACCTTCGCCAGTTCCTTTGTGATCTCCACTCCGATGATGCCGAGCTTGGGAACCCGGTTAGCTTCCGGCTTTACCAAATCAAGGAAGCGAAACGGATCGTCCTCACGCTCAGTCACCTTCACCTGAGCCGAAAACCTGTCCGCATCGCGGATTGCGCCGATATTTACACTGGCGTTCAGCGCCACGCGATAAAGTCCGATTTGAAACTGGCGCGCATCCGCGATCGGTTTGCCATCGAGCGAGACCACAATGTCACCGGGTTTGAGACCGCTGTGGGCCGCCGGGCCATCCGGATCCACATCGCTCAGAATCACGCCCCAATCCTGCTTCAGGCCAAGGCCCGCCGCGAGTTCCGGCGTTATGCTCTGCGCGTTCACGCCAATTTCTCCACGATGTACGTGGCCATCCTTGAGGATTTGCTTATACACCGAATCGACCACGTTCGACGGAATCGCGAACCCAATCCCTTCGCTTCCGCCCGACTGCGTGAGGATGAACGTGTTGATTCCCACCACCTCGCCGTTTGAGTTCACGAGCGGGCCGCCGCTATTGCCCGGGTTGATCGGCGCATCGGTCTGGATGTATGTCATCGGATCGTCTGGTTTCACCTGCCGGCTGACGGAACTGACCACGCCCATGCTGACCGAATTCTCGAGCCCCCGGGGGTTGCCGAATGCAAGCACGATCTGCCCTTGTTTGAGTTGCTCGGAATCGGCAAGTTTGAGCGTCGGCAACTGAACGGGTGATGTGACCTTCAAAATCGCGAGGTCTATTTCGCGGTCCGTGCCCACCACGGTGGCTTCCAGAAGTTTGGCGCGCATCAGGCCCGGACCGGGCGCCGCCGCATCCGCGACGGGCTTCTCGGAAGCAGGCGGCGCGATCTGCACGCGTACCCGCCGGGCATTCTGCACCACGTGATTGTTGGTAACGATGTATCCGTCCGAACTGACGATGACCCCGGACCCTGAACTGCGTTGCTTTGTGACAAGGCCCGCGGTTGAGGCCGCCCCCTCCTCGTCATCGCCTCCGAACGCGTACCCCGTTGCGAAAACCTGAACCACAGCCCCGTTCACGCGATTGGACAGAGCTTCAATGGATGAACTCAGGGTCTTCAACTGATCCTGCCCTGTAGCGGCAAGAGCGGCGAGCGGAAGTAATGCGAAAATTTTATGCGGGATTCTCATGCTCTCACGGTTGGGGTTTCCATTATTATCTGGGTAGATGACTTTGGCAGGTTGCGAGTTTCATGCCGGATAACTTCACGCCGAATAACATCGGCGCATACGGCGAATGGGCCGCGGGCCTGGTTTCCGACCCGCCCCGCCTTTCATTCAGGAATACGGGGAGGAAGTTTCCGTGGGCAGGAACCGAAGACTGGAAGAAGCACGCGCGGGGCCGCTATCTGGAGCTGTTGTTGCAACCCGACACAGGTCCCGTGCCGCGGGCTTCTGTGCAGCACCGTATCGAATTCGATGGCCTTGAGATCGAACAGATTACCTGGCAGCTGCCGTACGGTCCGCCGACGGAAGCGCTCGTTTTGAAACCCGCGCGAACCGCCGGGAAATTGCCCGGCGTTCTCGCGCTGCACGACCACGGGGGCAATAAGTACTTCGGGACACGAAAGATTACGCGAATCGGAAAGGACCCGCATCCGTTGATTGTTGCTCATCAGGAGCGCTTCTATGGCGGCGTGGCATGGGCGAACGAACTCGCGCGCCGCGGGTATGTGGTGCTCGTGCCGGATGCGTTTACGTTTGGCAGCCGAAGGGTTCGCGCCGCGGATGTGTCGGATCCGGTCAGGCGCGGTTTGGAAGAGCGGGACCCGGAGTCGGCTGACGAGATCGGGCGATACAACGCATGGGCCGGGGAGCACGAAGGTGTCATGTCGAAGAGCCTTTTCTGCGCGGGCACGACGTGGCCGGGTGTGTTCGTCGGCGAGGATCAGCGGGCGCTTGATTACCTGTGTTCGCGACCCGATGTGGATGCCGCCAGAGTGGGGTGCGGCGGACTTTCGGGAGGAGGCTTGCGAACCGTATATCTGACGGGCGCCGATGCGCGCATCCGTTGTTCATGCCCGGTCGGAATGATGACCACGTGGCGTGATTATCTGTTGAACAAATCGTACACGCATACGTGGATGGCTTACATTCCGGGTATGCCGCGAGATTTGGATTATCCGGAAATTCTCGGCTTGAATGTGCCGAATGCGGCAATGGTTTTGAATAACCATGAGGATCAGTTGTTCACCGTGCCGGAGATGGAACGCGCCGATCGGATGCTGGGCGAGGTCTATCGCAAGGCGGGCGCGGCTGACAGGTATCGCGCGAAGTTCTATCCGGGTTTGCATAAGTTCGACCGGGATATGCAGGCCGATGCGTTTGCCTGGTTCGATCGTTGGCTGAAGGGTTAACAGGCCTGTGGCATAAGTCGCGAGTCCGGGCTGGCCGCTTGAAATGCGGCTCTGGCGACAAAGTCGCTACGGCCGACCTCCGGCCGACCGGATCCGCTTGACCAGAGGCGCGGCGAATACAGAAGGTTGCCTGCCCACGTTTTGCGGCCGGAAAATGTCCAGGCTGCAGCTGAAGCTGTTCCGGGATGGCTGTTAAGGCTGAAGTTTTTTGGCCGTTTCGTCGGAGATCTTCACAATTGTGCCGTGACGCTGCCCATTCGGAAATGACAGTTGTTCGGTCACATCAGTGAATGTTTTCCAGTCCCGCGTGGTCATTGCGCCATAGTGTTGCGGCTTCGCGTAGTGGTCGAAGTAAATCCACCACTCCTGTCCGATTTTCGCGGTAGTCGGGCCTTCCACCCCATCGCCGCTGAACGGTTCGCTCACGTTCGTCCAGGGGCCTTGCGGTGACGTTGCAAGCGCCAGACGAAGGCGTTTCACCGGAGGATCGGGTCGCTCATCTTTGAAGACCATGATCCAGCGATTTCCATCCCGAACGACGGTGGAATCGATGCAATTGTAGCCGGGGTCGAAGTAGAGTTCAGATTTCGAAAACTCTTTCCAGTTTTTTGTACGAGTGGCATAGATCCGGTGATCGTAGCCTTTGCCGTTACCAATTGTCGAAGCCCAGAAGACGATCCATTCATTCCTTGTCGAATCCCACACGGCTTCGGGCGCCCATGCGTTGCGCGCGTCGGGAAAGGTTTCCATGACGCGGATTTCGTCCTGCGCAGACCATGTAGTGAGGTCGCGGGAAGAGGCGTGTCCAATTCGAAGCGGACCTGTCGCGCCTTTGGACCAGCCCCATGTCCAGAGCATGTGCCACGTGCCGTCCGGCCCCTGACCGAGCCACGGATCGCGCATGAGCATGCCTTCGTGCCGCGGTGCGATCCAGGGTTTATCGTGGTGGATCGGCGTCCACTTCTTGCCGTCGGTGCTGAGTGCCGCGAAGATTCCGGTCTCGCCGTTCGAACGAAAAGAAGTGAAAAGCCATGTCTCGGCGGAAAGCGGCAGGGAAAGCAGCAGGCAGAGCAGTAGTTTTTTCATCGTCTGCCGTTTATCGCCTGAAGATCAGGATATGCTGCTGCGGCAACACTTCAATGGATTGTTCAAACTTGAGGCCTTGCGGTTCGATTTCCGCGCGAACCTGACGAACGGTCATCTTATGTTCCGGGCGAATCGGCACCTTCGGATCTTCGCCACGATATTCCAGCAGAACCAGCCTGCCGCCCGGCTTGAGCGACTCCCTTATGCGATCGACCATTTTCTCCGGTTCCGAAAATTCGTGATAAACATCCACCAGTATGATCAGATCGGCCGAGTCTCTCGGGAGTTTGGGATCGTCGATATCGCCTAAGACCGGGCGCACATTCGCGAGATGATGTTCGCCCATATTCTTCACCAGCTGATCGAGCATGGCCTGCTGAATGTCTTCGCCGTACACGATGCCTTTGGGTCCCACGCGCTCGCCAAGGCGCCATGTGAAATAGCCAACGCCCGCGCCGATATCGGCCACCGTTGAGCCCGGAGCAATCTTGAGGGCATCGAGCGCCTGATCCGGATGCTCTTCTTCAACGCGCTCCGGCCGCACCAGCCAATCGGCGCCGCCAACACCCATTACCTGAGCGATGTGGCGCTTCGTGATTGGGTGAATCTGCTCCGCCTGAATCCACGCGGGAGAGGCAAGAGAAGAGAGCAGCAGGGCAACTATAAGCCGGCTTTTTTCCATAGATCGTCGACTCGTCTCTTTACATCGGGGGTCATTTTAAGAACTTCGGGCCACTCGCGCGTGAAGCCTTCGCCGGGCCACTTTCTCGTGGCGTCAACGCCCATTTTACTGCCGTAATTTACCAGGCGGCTGGCGTGATCGAGGGAATCGATTGGGCCCATGGTGAATTGAATGTCGCGCTCGGGGTCGATGTTGTTAAGCGCGCGCCAGGCGACCTCACTGACGTTCTGCACATCCACATCTTCATCGACGACGACGATGCACTTCGTGAACATGGCCTGCCCCAGACCCCAGATGGCGCTCATCACTTTGCAAGCGTGACCAGGGTACGATTTGCGAATCGAAACGAGCATGATGTTGTGGAAGATGCCCTCGGCGGGCATACACATATCCCGTACTTCGGGAAGTTGCATACGCATCAACGGCAGAAAAATGCGTTCGATCGCCTTGCCCATGTAAAAATCTTCCATCGGCGGCGGGCCCACGATGGTGGTGGCGTAGATCGGTTCTTTGCGATGCGTCACGCAGGTGATGTGGAAGACGGGGTAATCGTCAGCCAGGGAATAATAACCGGTGTGATCGCCGAACGGGCCTTCACGCCGGTTCTCGCCGATCTCGACATAACCTTCAAGAACGATTTCGGCATTAGCGGGCACTTCGATGTCGTTGGTCTGGCACTTCACCAGTTCGACGGGGCTGCCGCGCAGAAACCCCGCGATCATCATCTCGTCGAGATCAGGGGGCAGGGGAAGAATTGCGGAGTACATGGTGGCGGGGTCGGAACCGATTGCGACCGAAACATCCATGCGCTTCTGGCCCTCCGCAAAACGTCGGCGGTAGTGCTCCGCGCCCTGTTTATGGGTCTGCCAGTGCATGCCGGTGGTGCGTTCGTCGTAAACCTGCATCCGGTACATGCCGCAGTTGCGCTTGCCGGTTTCAGGGTTCTTCGTGAACACCATGGGCAGCGTGATGAAGGGGCCGCCATCGCCGGGCCAGCAGGTGAGAACCGGAAAATCACGGAGCGAAAAGCCGTCTGTTTTGACGACTTCCTGGCATGCCCCTTTCGAGACGATTTTGGGAAAGAACGCGCCCATTTCGGCCAGTTTTGGCAACATTTTGAGCTTGTTGAGCAGGCCTTCCGGCATGCGCATTTCCAGGTATTCGCTAATGCGCTTCGCGACTTCATCGACAGAGCCCACCTGAAGCGCAATCTCCATGCGCTTCATGCTGGCAAACCCGTTGATGAGGAGCGGGATCTTCGATCCTTTGGGTTTTTCGAACAGCAGCGCGGGCCCGCCGTTCTTGACGGAGCGGTCGGCGAACTCGGTGATTTCGAGGTTGGGGTCCACCTCGAAGGGGATCCGCTTCAGCTCTTTGTTCTTTTCAAGGGCGCGAATAAAGTCGCGCAGGTCATCGTAAGCCATTTGTGATTTCGCGTGCAGTGCCGATTTACTATGATTGCAAGTTCAACGGGCTTCTATGAATCGTATTGCAATGGTAACGGGCGCCAGTCGCGGAATCGGCAGGGCGTGTGCGCTGGAACTGGCAAAGGCCGGCGACAAAGTAGTGCTCGCCGCGCGGCAGGTGGAAAAGCTGGAAGAGGTTGCCGCGGAGGTTCGCGCCGCGGGTGGAGAGGCGTTTGTAGTCGCGCTCGATCTCGCTTCGCAGGAATCAATCAAAGAGGCGATTTCGAAGGCTTCAAAAGAGTTTGGCCGGATTGACATTTTGGTGAACAACGCCGGCGTCACGAAGGACAACCTCGCGTTGCGCATGAAGCCCGACGACTGGAATATGGTGTTGCAGACGAATCTCTCGGGCGCGTTCTTTTGCATCCAGCAAGTCATCTCCCCCATGATGCGCGAGAGGTGGGGACGAATTGTGAACATTTCGTCGGTGGTGGGGCAGGCGGGCAATGCGGGACAGGCGAATTATGTGGCATCGAAGGCGGGGTTGCTGGGCCTGACGAAATCGCTCGCGCAGGAACTGGCATCGCGGAATATCACCGTGAACGCCGTGGCCCCCGGCTTCATCGAGACGGATATGACCAATGTTCTGAAAGACGAGCAAAAGGCGCGAATCACGCAGGGCATCCCGATGGGGCGCATCGGAAATGCCGCGGAGGTGGCGGCGGCGGTGCGGTTTCTTGCGAGCGACGAGGCGAGTTACATAACGGGGAACGTGATCGATGTGAACGGCGGTATGTACATGCGATGAAGCGGGCGATTGAAACTGAAAAATTGCAACATCCGCGACAACCTTCCGCCTTTGTAACACCACGACGATCCGTTAGGAATTCATCAAGCCGTACCCAACCTGAACTGTGCTGCAATCCAAATAACGGATGCTATTCTCACAGGCAGGTCGACACGAATGAAGCTCCGTAAGGCGCTATGGCTGTCGGGCGGCGGTCTGGCGCTGTTGACGGCGCTGTATGCCGGTACCTCGTCCATCAGAGATCCGTTCGGGCAAGACCAGTCTTCGTCATTGCCGCGCGCGTTTCGCGTCTACAACAGCCTGGAGCCGTTCGACGACGTTGATTTGCCCGCTGACTACAAAGAGCAGACCGAGTGGGTGCAGGCGCGCCTTATGTATCCTCCCCATCCGCAGGGCCGGTTTTCGAGACCGCTGCGGTTCGGGGGTAATCGGGACTGGCGCGAGGGCGGAACAAGCTGGTCACAGGATTATCCGCGTGCGGACCGCAATTTTGCCATGGCCGTGCGGCGGCTGACCCGGGTCCATGTGCGTTCGGTGGAGCAGCCTGTGAACCCGGACGATGGCGGCGACATCTTCAACTGGCCGTGGCTGGTGGTAGGCGAGATGGGCGACTGGAAATTGACGGAAGCGCAGGCGGTGAAGGTTCGGGAATATCTGCTGCGGGGCGGATTTCTGATGATGGACGATTTTTGGGGTTCACGCGAGTGGGCGCGGTTTATGGAAAGCATGTCGGCGATCTTCCCGAACCGGCCGATTGTGGAGATCGACGACAAGGACCCGATTTTTCACATCGTCTACGACCTGAATGAGCGCTACCAGATTCCGGGGAACTGGGCGCTGCGCGCTGGAACTACCTACCGCGATGACGGTGCGACGCCACATTGGCGCGGTATTTACGATGACTATGGAAGGCTGATGGTTGCAATGTCGTTCAACTCCGATATTGGCGATTCCTGGGAATGGGCGGACGACCCGCGGTATCCCGAGAAGTATTCGGCGCTGGGAATTCGGATTGGCGTGAACGACGTGGTTTATTCGATGACGCACTGAGGCCGAACGGTTACGAACTGCCGCCGGTTTCCGGACTGACTTCCGGCGCGACGGGGTCTGCAAAACCTTCTGAACTGAACACCTGCGCGCCCTTCAGAGTTACCGAAAAATAACCGTCTTCGCATTTGCCCGAAAACCGGGTTGGGTTCTGGGTTGAGACTTCGACCTGTTTCCATTTCCCCCGAAGCACGCGCTGGTACGCCTGAAAATATTGGCCGGCAGCCTTCTCATCCTCCCATTCGGAGATATAGAGCATCGTTTGCCGGCGGTCCTGTTTAGATTCGTCGATCCGGTAAGTAGCGCCCTTCAGCTTCGGCGCGAGCGACTCGGCCGACCCGGAATCGAGGTACTGCTGCAGCAGAATGCGCTGATCGAGCTCACCTACGCTGCCGCCCACGAAGGCTTTGGAGTGCGCGACGGGCTTGGGAAGTTCCGGAGCCGTGGCCGCGACTTTCGCGAAATAGCGATCGGGGTGCAGCACCTGAGAGGTGGTTAAGGGTGGGTCAGTGAAAACGCGCGAGAAGCCGGCCTGTCCGTCTTTCAGGAACACCGCCTGCTGAAACCGTTCGCCTTCTTCATAAGGAAACATCAGCGTTCGCCGGATGTACAGCGGAGCTTTACTGAACACCGGGTAGACGGAATCGTCTCCGGGATTTTCGGGCTGTTCCCGAAGCAGTTCGTCGGCGGTTTGAGGGTCTTTCAGGGTGCGTCCGGTCTGGCGGGCCCCATATTCGATCATCAGCCAGGACGCCTGGCCTTCAACCACGCTTTCGCGCGCGATGGACTTTTCGCTGTCATCCCCGCCCTTAGCGAGGAATTTCTGAATCGGAAAGGTTTGATCGGCGAGGGCGTGCGCGAGTTCGTGAACCAGGGCGGTCTCCCGCATGTTTTCGCTTGCCCAGTCTGAGATGAACAGCTTTTTGCGGTGGAAATCGTAAAAGGCGGCGGCTTGCTCGGTGAGCAGCTCGATGGTGGTCGTTTTGAGGTCGAAATCCGGCGGAACGAAGCCGAATTTCTTAAGCGTGGTCTCTTCGGCGCGGAGTTCTTCGGGCTTGACGGAACGCCGGATCTGATCCTTCAGGAATTTGTTGATTTCATCCCTGGTCAGCATCTGAAAAGGAAGTTGCCGGCGCACGCGGAAGCCGGTAATCGCGGACAGATTGCTCAGGACGGAGTTTATCTCCTGCGCTGTGGGCAGGCTTGGCGGCGACGGCTCGGATTCCTGAGGGAACAGCTGCTGCAGGGATACAAACAGCAGCAGAACACTTAACAAAAAAGCTCTGACGATCGGTCTCCTGTTGCTCCCGATCGATCCCCACTTACACCCCAGGTTGCAGCACATCTGCTATCCAGTGTCCTTCAGAAAGGGGGCGCGCTACAATACAAGTTCGAACTAATCCCGAACGGAGTCTTACAAATTGGCTGAAACAAGCGCGTCAGAGACAAAAGCAGCGAACCTTTACAAATCGGAATACATTGGCAGCGGTACTTTTATCATCAGCAAGCCGAAGCGCAAGAAGAGCAAGATGCGCCAGACGCGGCTGAAAAACCTGAAGCGCGGAAGCCGAAAATAAATTCACCGGGGCGGCTGGCGGCGGGATGAATCCGGCGCCGAAAAGCATTGTACGGGTATATGAAGAAGCTACTTTCCATTTCAGTGCCTGCCCTTGCTCTGTTCCTTGCCGCTACAGTACCGGCGGTTCGCGCCGCGGATATTCCGGCTGAGGGCAGCAAAGCCGCCGATTTCACTCTCCACTCTCAGGAAGGCAAAACTGTCAGCCTGAAGGATTATCGCGGTCAATGGGTTGTGCTTTATTTTTATCCTAAGGACATGACCCAGGGCTGCACCATTGAAGCGCATAACTTCGAGCGCGATCTGGCGCAGTATACGGCCAAAAAGGCAACTATCCTGGGCGTCAGCGCGGACACCGTGGATTCCCATCAGCAGTTCTGCACCAAAGAAAGCCTCACCTTTAAACTCCTTGCCGATCCCGGCAAGGAGACGATCGCCTCTTACGGTTCGCTTGCCGCCAATGGCGCGGTTGCGTCCCGCAACACTTTCCTGATAGATCCCAAGGGCGTGATCCGCAAAGTTTATACCAGGGTCAACCCCAACCCGCACAGCCAGGAAGTTCTGGATGCGCTGGCGACTCTTCAAAAGGCCGAATAGCCTTTTCCTTCAGTTGTGAAACGTCCCGCAGCAAATAGTCAGGGCGAATTTGAGCGGGTCGCGCTGGTGCATACGCGCGACCTGCTGCGTTTCGCCCGACGGCTCACGGGGAATTCCACAACTACCGAGGATTTGGTGCAAGAGGCTCTTCTGCATGCGTGGGGGAGCTTCCATCAATTTCAGAGCGGCACGAATGCCCGCGCGTGGTTGTTCCGGATCGTGGTGAATACGTGGTATGGCTGGGGCCGGCGACAGAGGCCTGTGCCCGCGATGCATTTGAGGACACAATCGACCGTTCAGGACGCGCTGGAAATTAGCGAGGCGATGGATCGTCTGCCGCCGGAACAGCGGGGCGTGATCGCGCTGGTTGTGGTGGAGGGGTTCACTTGCCGGCAAGCATCGGAGATCCTCTGTCTGCCGATCGGTACTGTGATGTCGCGGCTTAGCAGGGCGCGGCAGAGTTTGCGGGAGTTGCTGGGGCCTGGAGAAGCAGTGGCGGTCGCAGGGGTGCGCGAAAGTTCATGAATTGCGAGGAAGTTCGGGAGTATTCGCCTCTTTGGCATACCGGGGAACTGGACGAGCAGCGAAGGCTTGCCTTCGATATGCATCTTTCGGCGTGTGCGGCATGCGCCGTCACTGTCGCCGAGGAATCTGCTCTCGATTTGAGGGTTCGCCGGGCGTTTCGTGACGAAATCGTTTGTCGGGATACCGCCTCCGAGGACATCAATGGTTCGGACCGAGTCAACCGTGCTTTGCTGCGGGAGATTGACCGGCGGCGCAAGCGGCGTCGGATTGTGTGGGCTGCGGCGGCTGCGGCGTTGCTCCTGAGTGTGTTCACGATTGCCTATGGAGTTCGACGGTCGCCGGGGCCGGCACGGATTTATGTGGAGGCTGCCCGGGACCATCGGGCGGAAGTGATTGAACACGGCACGCGTAAGTGGCGCACTGCGCCTGATGAAATAGCGGCCGTTGCCATTAAATTCAGCCTTTCCGCTGGAAAGCCACAGACTCTCGCGCCGGAAGGGTTCCATCTGGTGCATGCGAAGATTTGCGGGCTGGACGGTCGGCCAGTGCTTCACTTGGTTTATTCGAATGACCAAAGGGAAGTCTCTTTGTACGTCGCGCAGACCGACGGCAGTTCAGTGGTTCCGGCGGACATCGCCGAGATTGGGCAGGAACGGTTGGCATGGGCGCGGGCGCGTGCAAATCCCGGACGGTCCGCTGTTGTTGTCAGCACCGGAACGGCTGATGAATGCCGTCAGATCGCGCGCCGCGCGGCTGCTCTGTTGTAAACGAACTGATACGGAACCGGCGGTGAGAGGTTTTCCCCTCACCGCCGGTTTCTTGTTGCACACTGCTTTGGTCTAAATCACCGCGAAGGTGAAGGTGATGGCGCCCGTAGCGGCGCTGGTGACTTTAGTGGCCGTGGTACCGTGGCGGCCCGCTGTGTTGTCAGCACCGGAACGGCTGATGAATGCCGTCAGATCGCGCGCCGCGCGGCTGCTGTTGTAACGAACTGATACGGAAAAAAACGGCGGTGAGAGGTTTTCCCCTCACCGCCGGTTTCTTGTTTCACACTGCTTTGGTCTAAATCACCGCGAAGGTGAAGGTGATGGTGCCCGTAGCGGCGCTGGTGGCTCCAGGAGCCATGGCACCGTCTGTTGCGGTTACGGTAACGGTGGTGGATGCGGCTACCGGCGCATCGGTGGTTATCGAGACCACGCCGGTGGTTGAGTCGATCGTTACCCAACCGTTCGGCAGCGCGAGAGTGGCGGCGTCGAGGGTGTAGGTGATGCTGCCCGTGTTACCGGTTGCGGACACGGTGGTGATGTTGCTCGCCACCCCATTCGCGCCATTGACAGTTGATGTCTTGGCTAAGTGCAGGGCAACGGTGATGTCGAACGTGATTGTGCCACTCAGCGGTGTGCCGGCTGTTGAATCAACCGACAGAACGGTGACGTGATAGGTGCCCGCCGGAGTAAGAGCGGTAATTCCGATTACGCCTGTGGCGGCGTTAATCGTCATCCCCGCGGGCAGCGTGCCGGGCGAGGTAATGGAATAAGCGTAGGGGAACACGCCACCGGCGGCCGTCACACGGGTAACGTTCGCATTGGCTGTGCCGAATGTGCCGCTATAGGGGGCGCTGCCCGAAGAGGTTACGAACAGGCCGCCCGCAACGGTCAGAGCGAAGCTAACCGAACCTTTAACCGGGACGTTGGCGGAATCGGTTGCCGTTACCGTCACCATATAGGTTCCGGCTGAGTTGGCCGACGGAGTTCCGCTGATAACGCCGGTCGCGGCATTCATGCTGAGGCCGGCCGGAAGAAGACCCGAAGTGAGCTTGTAGCTGTAGGGTGAAGTTCCTTCAGTCGCAATCACGACGTTGCTGGAACTGCTCCACGGGATGCCGACCGTACCTGTCAGGCCGCCGCCGCTCGGCGGAGTCACCTTAAGGCTCGGAATCACCCACATCGTGACACCCGCCTGGCTGGAAACGCCATTCGACGTGACGACGACCGGTAGTTGCACCGGTGCTGTGATGCTGGAAAGCGATGCGCCCGAGGCAGTCGTGTAGGCTCCGCTTCCAGGCGTGGTACCCGGCAACAACACGTTGATCTGGTACAGACCGGCGATGCTGTCGGGGACAAATCCGGCATAGACGACCGTTCCCGCCTGGCCTCCAACGGTAACCGTCGGAACGTTAGCTGAATTGCTTCGTACGCAGGGCGGAAGGCGGAGGGAATTGAACAGACTGCTTTGAAGGACCGTTCCGTCCACGTTGGTAAGGGACGTTCCGGCTGCGGTGTTGAGCGACGTCAGATAGCTCGATACCGAGATGCAGTCCGCATGCCATGCATAGCTCGAGCCTGCGCTGGCGTTGTCAGCGGTGCTGTCGGGTGTGCCCAGACCGGTCAGATAGAACTGAACCGTGTCCGAGTCCGCCGCAGTCGACCGCATTCCTGCCGGAGCAGTCGCGGTCACCTGAGCATAGTTGGAGTTTAGGATCGCGCCATCTCCCGCGCCATTTGCGCCAACAGTAAAAAGGCCCGGATTGGTCGCAATGACGTTCACCGTGAAGGGCGCGCTGCTCTTCAGTGTGTTGCCTGAGCCATAGCCGAAGTTGACCACCATGTCGACCTGGCCGCCGATGTAAGTGGACAGTGCGGAAGGAACCAGCAGATTGATCTGACCGTTGGTGGAGAACAGCAGCGGGGCAGTCGCGATCAGTGCAGGCGAGCTACCGTGAGTTTGGAAGATCACAGATAAGAGGCGCTGTGTCGCGCCGGCACTATCGGGACTGAGCGAAGTCGGATACCGCAGACTCGCGTCCGCGCTTCCGTAGAGGATCTGGCTGCTGCCGCAGCCGGTTCCGCCCGAAGAACAGAAGTTCGCTCCGAATACGCTCACCATGTCATAGGGCGCCATGGACGGCAGTGCCGGAGGTGTCACCTGGGTAAAGGCTGACGCGCTTGTGACGGCCTGGATGATGGGGCCGGTGCCGATGGTCAGTGTCGCAGTACCGGAAGGGATGCTGCAGGTTGCGCCCGCCGGATTGCAGATGCCGATGTTTATGGGGCCGCCCGCACCTGCCACCGCAAACGGCAGATTCGCGTCGGCCACAGCCGGAACCGTAATCGTCAGGATGATGTTCGATGGATTGATTACGTTCGCCGCGAAGTTGGTGTCGGCGATTATCGCGCCGTTCACCACAACGCCCACCTTAGTTTTCTGACTCGGATCTGTGCTGGTAACGAAGCCGGTACCGGTGAGCACGAGGGTGAATGTCTGGCCCGCATTCGCGGTCGGCAGGCTGGCCGGCGTGAGACCGGTAAGCGTAGCGCCCGGTGACAGGATCGAGATGTTGAAAGTGACCACGATGGTAGATGCCGGCGAACCCCACGTCAGCGTGACCGTCCCCGTGAGAACGCTGCCCGGCTGAGCGGCGGCGAAGATCAGCGGGTTGAACGACACATTGATGGGCGTGCCGAAACCGTAGGCGAGACCCGACTGCTGAGCGGGACTGATCGCCGGCGCAAGCGTGCCGCCGCTCGAAGTCGTATACGCGATGGGAGAATCGCTCGAAACAGCGGTGATGATGGGCGTGGGCAGAGGTGTTCCGAGAGTCCACTGAATGGTGCGAGTGGTCCCTTCGGCAACGCTGAGCCGCGGCGCCTTGTTGTTCAACTGGAGAGTGACCGGAATGGTTAGATCCGCGTAGCCTGAGACTCTTACGCCAATCGATGCCGTGTAAGTTCCCGGCGCCAGGGTATCGCAGACGCTGGTTGAGGTGAATCGAAGACTTTTCGGCACAGTTCCGGTAGTGCTGTCGACCGTCAGCCAAATTGGCAGCGTGGCGGTGTTGAGCGCGAAGAACGGCGCGGGGCTTGAAACGGAAGATAACGCCACATCCACGTGGCCGGCAGTACCCGAACCTTTTACATAGGTCAGGGAAGGGGCGGCCGGATTGGCCACCAGAGGTGTGGGAGGAACGATTTGCAGTGTGACCGTCACCAACTTGTCGAGCGCCGGGGCGTTCAGCAAGTGCAGTGTGGCGACGTTCGATGTTCCCGAACTAAACGCGCCGCAACCCGAGGCGGCAGCGACGGTAAACGTCACCGGCGTGGAACTCGCGGTGCCCCCTGTCGTGGGCGTTACCACCAGCCATGCGGGGGGTGCGCTGGTTACAGTATCCACCGTGAAGGTTGTGCCGTTAACGTCCGTCGAGGTTACGGAAACCGTCTGCGGCGAACCCGGCGTATAGACGCTGCCCGATTTCGCGCAGGTAACCGTGACAGGCGACGCGACAAGTGCGGAGGCACCCGGAGGTACTACCTGCAGCGTGACCGTAACGGTCTTGTCAGGCGCCGGAGCGTTCAGTAGATGCAGAGTGGCGACGTTCGAGGTGCCGGACGAGAAGCCTCCGCATCCCGCAGTCGCTGCGACAGTGAATGTAACCGGAGTAGAAGTGGCGGTGCCTCCGGCTGTCGATGACAACGTAAGCCAGGCCGGCGGCGCAACGGTAAGTGTATCCACCGTGAACGCGGTGCCACCCGGCGCTCCCGATGTGACAGACACGGTCTGAGCCGAGCCCGGCGTATAGCTGCTTCCGGACTTGATGCAGGTGACCGTAATCGGCGATGCAACCAGGGGGGTAGATGTCGCGGTAACCGTATCGTTTGCCGTGACGGTCACGTCGTTAGTGGCGCCATTTTTAAACTGAATCTGGGTGGCGCCTGTGGTTGCGGCGGCGCAGCCCGCGATTGTGTTGACGGTGTAGGTAAGGCCAGCCGCCTGATTGGCCAGGGTCAGGACCGGAGATTGCGGCGCGGTCACCACCAGTCCGTTGCCGGGCGCGTTGAACGCAACCGTTATGGTGGCGCTTCCTGTGAGTGCGGTAACGGGCTTAATTACGACGCTTGCCGCACTTCCGGGACCGGTTGCGGTGTTGCAGGTGACAGATACTGACGCGGGTGTTGCGGTTAGAGTGTTCGTGGCGTGAAGGCTCGCGGCCGAGCCCGTAAGCGCCATCAGCGCCATGAAGGCCCTGATGCCGCGGTTGTTTGAGAGCGTTGCTCTCATTTTCGATAAGCCCATTAGAAGGACCGTCCTTTTCTTCGTGAAAATGTTTCTCCGCGACATCGGCCGGGAGGCGGCCAGTCTTCCGGTCGCTAAACACATATCGGCGAAGAGTTCTTAGGACTTTAGGGCGTTATCGAAACGGAACCGATCGGTTCCGGAATGGGACAGCAGGCAGTGCTTCAGATGCGCGCGAGTTCAGCGAGCACGCGGCGGATGTCTTCTGGCGAGATGTAGAAATGGGGCGACAAGCGGACCCAGCCCTGGCGGGGCGCCGCGACGATTCCCTGGTCTTTCAGCTTTTTCACAATGAACTGACTCTCCACTCCGGGCTTTCGAATGGAGACAATTCCGGAGCCGGTTTCGGCTGAACGCCGGTTTGAAAATTCGAACCCAATCGCCCGGGCGCCTTCCGAAAGCTGGTCGGCTAACCCCTGAACCGCGGGCCGAATCCGTTCTATGCCGACTTCAAGAATTAGATTCAGTGCTGCTTGTAATCCATAGCAGCCAATGGTATTAAGCGTTCCTGACTCGTATCGGCCGGCATCGTCTCGCAGGGTCATGTCACGGGAGGCGTAGTCGGCATGGTGGGCGAAGTTTGTCCAACCAATCTGGATGGGTTCGATTCGTTCCTGCTTGTCTTGCCTGACATAAAGGATGGCGCAACCCTCGGGTCCGAGCAGCCATTTGTGAGCATCGGCTGCCAGCCCGTCGATCTTTGCGGCTTCCACGTCGATCGGAAATGCGCCCAAACCCTGAATCGCATCGACAAAGAAGAGGCAGTTCCGGCGGGCGCAAATCTCGCCGATGGCGGTCAGGTCTACGCGGTGTCCGTTCAGATAATTCACGTAGCTGATGGCGAGCAGGCGGGCGCCTTTCGCGGCTTCGTCAATCCGGTCCAGACTGTCGAAAATGGAGAGCCACCGGACTTCCACGCCAAGCGATTCCAGCCTTTTCCACGGGAAGAGGTTGGCCGGAAACTCCTCTTCGAACGCGACAACCACGTCGCCCGTTTTCCAGCGGATACCGGTTGCGACGGTCGCGATCCCCTCGGAAGTGTTCTTGGCAATCGCGATTTCCTCCGGTTTTGCGTTGATCAGGCGGGCAGCGGATTTCCGAACGCCGTCGTAGGTGGCCATCCACTGGCCGTAGTGGAGGCTCCCGTAATCGAGGGCATCCTGCGCCAGATGCCGCATGGCTTCCGCCACTTTTCGGCTGAGCGGGGCGACCGCCGCATGGTTCAGATAAATGAGGTTATTGGTGACCGGAAACTGGTCTCGGTACTGCTCCCAAAGGTCCACTTATTTGATCCCTTCCGAGAGGCGCTTCATGGGGCGAATCAGGAAGACTAAAACCAGAGCGAGCAGGAGGCAAAAGCCGGCTACCAAACCGAAAAGCACGGGCAGAGGGAATTTTTCATAGACGGACGCGATACGCCCCCCGATGAAATTGCCCACCGAAGTCGCCAGAAACCAAACCCCCATCACCATGCCAACCGCTCGCTGAGGCGCCAGTTTCGTCATGGCGCTCAATCCCACCGGACTGAGGCAGAGTTCGCCAATCGTGTGCAGCAGGTAGGTAAGCGTAAGCCACCAGGGGCTCACGTTGTTCGATGTGGACACCGGGATGAGTATCGCGAAGCCAAGGGCTACGAAGAACAGACCCCATGAAAATTTGGCTGTACTCGAAGGGTTTTTGTGCCCCAGCTTTACCCAAATTACGGCGAACACCGGGGCCAACAGGATCAGAAATGCTGAGTTAAACGATTGGAAGTAGCTCGCGCGGAACCGTCCCCATAGCGGGAAATCCCATGCGTGCAGGTCCGTGTTTCTCTCGGCGAAGAGGTTCAACGTAGACCCAGCCTGTTCGAATGCGGACCAGAACAGAGCGGCGGCGAGAAACAGCACCAGGATCACACCAAAACGCCTTCTCTCGATGCGGGTATAGCTCTTCGAAGTCAGCAGCCACCCGAAGAATACGACTACAAGGATGGCGAGCATCGCCCCAAATGCGTCCGAAATAGCCTCGGCGGAGATAGAAGCGAGCCCCGAAAAGGAAAGTACACCAACAATCGCCAATACAAAGACCGCACCGATGGCAACCTTTCGGAAAAGGCGTCTATCCTCTTCATTTCCGACGCTTTTCTTGCCGGCAGCGCCGAGATATTTGGCGCAAGAAACATATTGAATCACTCCCAGAGTCATCGCAACTCCCGCCGCCGCAAAGCCATAGTGCCAGTTGATGTTCTCGCCCAAATACCCGCAAACCAGCGGCGAAATTCCAGCGCCCAGGTTGATCCCCATATAGAAGATAGAAAAGCCCGCATCGCGGCGGACGTCCTGGGGGGTATAGAGCGAACCCACCATGGTACTCACATTCGGTTTCAGCAGGCCCGTGCCAATCACGATAAAAAACAAGCCCAGATAGAAAGCGCCGATGCGCGGGATGGCCATTGTGAAATGACCCAGGGCGATGATAACGCCCCCGATAAGAACGGCGCGCCGCGGGCCGATAATTCGGTCGGCAACCCAGCCGCCGGGAAGGCAGAGCAGGTATCCCGTCGCGGTGTAGAGTCCATAAACCGAACCCGCTTTCGAAGTGGGGAAGCCCAGGCCGCCATTCTGAACTGTGGCTACCATGAACAGAATCAACAGCGCACGCATACCGTAATAGCTGAAGCGCTCGCCGAATTCCGTGAAAAACAGGGTGGAAAGCCCGAGCGGATGCCCGAAAAACGATTTATCCCATCGGGCAACCGAGGGGTCAGCGTTCGCGAGCACGGGTGACTCTGGCATGGGCATCTGCAATATTCTCTCAGTTCGATTGCGGCCAGCAAGCTAACCTGAAGGATAGTGATTACAGATTTGGTCCAGATTCAGCGCCTGGGCGAGAAGAAGCTGAAAGAAAACGAGATGTTCCGGCGCCATATGAAGGCGCACTATTTCCCAGAGCGGCAGTTTCGGCATGTGGCGGAACAGATCGAAAGCGATATGGATTGCCGCGCCTGCGCGAACTGCTGTAAGGTGGCGGAAACGAACATTTCCAAACGCGATATCGAAAGGCTGGCGAAGGCGCTTCGGCTCACGGCGAATCAGGTGGTGGAGCAGTACACCACCATGTCAGTGCAGGACGAAGATGAAACGATCCTGCGCCGCACCGATGCCGGTTGCATTTTCCTTGACGGCAACGATTGCACCATTTACGACGCGCGCCCGGACACGTGCAGGGACTTCCCCCATCTAATCCGGGGCGCAGGTTCGATTCAAAGCCGAATGTGGCAGATGATCGATCGCGCGACGTACTGCCCCATCGTCTATAACTCGCTCGAAGAGTATAAGAAGATTGTTGGCTTCCAGATGGGAATTAAGAAGTAGCGCGCCGTACACTTCCGTGCGGCGCGGCGCGCAGGTACTGCACGGGCCAGGCGGCGGACTTTCCCAGACGCGCGGCAGCATGAACGGGCCAGTAGGGATCGCGCAGGAATTCGCGGGCGAGCAGCACCAGATCGGCCTGACCGGTGCGAACGATCTGGTCGGCTTGTGCCGGATCCGTGATGAAGCCTACCGCACCCGTGAAAATTTGGGCTTCCTTTCGAATACGTTCCGCAAAAGGGGTCTGATAGCCGGGGCCGGCGGGAATCTTCGCCGAGGGTACCAGGCCGCCTGAGGACACATCGATCAGGTGAACTCCATGGGCCTTCAGGATTTTTGCGAGTTCCACGGCTTCGTCGAGATTCCAGCCGCCCTCAGCCCAATCGGTCGCTGAAATGCGAACGAAGAGTGGCCCGGTCCATTCCAGTTTCACGGCGTCGACTATTTCCGTGAAGAGACGAATGCGGTTCTCGAAAGCGCCGCCATATTCATCTGTTCGGTGGTTGCTCAGGGGAGAGAGGAACTCGTGTATGAGATAGCCGTGGGCGCCGTGAATTTCGATTACATCGAATGCCGCCATTTCGGCGCGGCGTGCCGCTGCCCGAAAGTGGCGGATGACGTTTCGGATTCCGGCGCTATCGAGTGCAAGCGGTTCAGCGTAGTTTGGGGCGAAAGCGAGGGCGCTCGGCGCAACCACATTGATCCAGCCGCCATTCTCTGGATTCAGCGCGCGCTCCGGATTCCACGGCACATCCATGCTCGCTTTGCGACCGGCGTGAGCCAGCTGAATTCCGGCTTTGCCGCCTTGGGAATGGACGAATTCCACAATTTGCCGGTGTTTCGCGATGTGTTCATCTTTCCAAAAGCCCATGTCGCCCGGCGTGATGCGGCCTTCGGGCGAAACTGCCGAAGCCTCCACGATTACGAGCCCCGCGCCGCCGACCGCTCGGCTGCCTAAATGGACCAGGTGCCAGTCCGTCGCGAAGCCATCTTCGGAAGAATACTGGCACATGGGGGAAACGGCGATGCGGTTCGGAAGTTCAACGCCGGCGATTTCGAGGGAAGAGAATAGGTCCATTTAGAGAGCTGGTGGTTGGATGCGGTCGCCGTTCGGGGCGATTCCACCCAGGATTTGCCTGAAGGTACGGAGTTGAAAGTCTCCGGTTCCTGGTAAGAATCCTGTTAACTTCCGGCAATCTTTAGTTAGTTTCACTACACCTGTAACAAATTTGGGGCGCAATACCACTACCTTCCTCATGTGCGATGACCAACATCGGCTACGGGATAGTTACGCGAATGCGGTGGTTGCTTATTCCGACATCAAGAACACATTCAAAGAGATGCAGGGTATGCCCCATTTCGATCAGGTGCTACTTGAGGCGGAGGCTGCCAGAATTGAAGTCGATGAGGCGCGGCGGAGGTTGGAGCGGCACATTGCGGAGCATGGGTGTGGGGCGATGGCCAAGCAAGGCTGAGGCTGGTGAAACCGGTTGCCGGCTCGAGGATGCATAATATCTAAATGCCCAGCACGCTTTTTGAAGTGACCTGCCCCTGCTGTCAGGGCAAGCTGAAGATCGATCCGGAACTGCGGGCGGTGATTTCCCATGAGGAACATGTCCAGGCTCCTGTGTTTGAGGATTTCGCGGCGGCGGTCGCGAAACACAGAGGCGAGGCCGGGCGGCGCGAAGATGCATTCCAGAAGTCCGTTGCGGCGGAAAAGAATCAGGCACAGGTTTTGAACCGCAAGTTCGATGAACTGCTGAAGCAGGCTAATGAAAACCCGAATTTTGGCAAGAAACCGCGCGATATCGATCTGGACTAGTGTGCTGAGTTAGAAGTCCGGTGACATAAGCGGTACTTTCATCGCAGAAAGTGATTCGCCGAAATTTGCCGGGACTGCACTTCTGAACGCCTCGTGAACACGCTTCGGAACGGCGGAGCGGCGGTTACCAACCGCCGCGCGGGATGCCATCCAGGATGCCATCCCGCCCCACAATTCGTTTTGCGGCGAATTTCTAACTCAGGACACCAGCCCAGCCAAGTTATAGTTAAGGCCGCTGAAATTTAATTTAGTCCGCTGGAACGCAGAAATCCGCGTGCGATCTCTTTTACGGGGCGATGCAGGCCATCGAGCTGGTAGTTGAGCCGCCGCATGGTTTGGCTATCAATGCGTCCCGAGAGTTCCAGCAGAAAAGCGCGGATGCCCGGAAAATCACGTTCGGCTCCTTCACGCACCACGAGGGCACATTCATACGGTGGAAAGTAATGCCGGTCATCCCGCAGAACTTTGAGCGGCAGAACGGACAGCATTCCATCGGTGCTGTTGGCCGCGACCATGTCCACCTGTTTTCGCATGAGCGCCTGATAGAGAAGTCCCAGGTCCATTGTTTTCGGCGAGCCACTCATCTTCAGACCGTATGTGGCGAGCAGGCCTGGAAGGCCGTCAGGCCGATGGGCGAACTCATAGCCCGCGCCCAGCCGCCATGAGCGCATTTGGCTGGCCTCGCTAAGGGTTGTTGCCGGCGAGTCGTCATTTCGGATGGTCATCGCAAAAGTATTTTCAAAGCCAAGGGGAGGCAGCCATTCGAGGCCCCAGGGTTTGTAGCTACGCCGCACGAGGTCGAGAACCTTCGCGGGGTCCGATGGCGGCTTCTGCTTGAGAACGGCTGTCAACGCGGTGCCTGTGTACTCGGGATATACGTCTATTTCGCCGCTTAGAATGGACTGGTGGGTGAGTAATGTGCCGCCGAGGTCGAGCTTTCGACTCACGTGTCCATGCAGTCGATTCTCCAGATGCTGTGCGACTATCTCGCCGAGAACGAGCTGTTCGGTGAAGTTCTTCGATCCAACGCGGATGCGGCGTTCATGAGTGCAACCGACAGAGAGAAGTAAGATCGCGATTACAAGCAGCAGCGGGCGGTTCAGCGATTTTCGCGCGCACCCGAAACCGCGCCGAGGTTCAGAATCGGTTCCGGGCGCTAACGGCGCCTTGTTCGAGACAGCCGAAGCGGCTAACGCCCGCCGCATCGTCTTCCAATCCAGGCTCCGAGCGAGCCCAGGGCGCCGTCGGCAGCCAGCGCCAGGAGCGCAGCCGGCACTGCTCCGGCGAGAATCTGCACTTTGTCCACCGAGGCGATGCCGCGGAAGATGAAAACGCCCAGCCCGCCGGCTCCGATGGCAGCCGCGATGGTTGCGGTACCGATGGTGGTTACGGTTGCGATTCGAAGTCCCGAAATGATCACTGGCGCCGCGAGCGGTAGTTCAACCAAACGCAGCACCTGATTGTTCGTCATGCCCATCGCGACGGCGGAATCTCTCACAACCGGGTCCACACCCAGGATACCGGTTACGGTGCTGCGCAGGATGGGCAATATGGCGTAAACAACCAGCGCGATTATCGCCGTGTGCTGCCCGATGCCACCGATGAATGGAATGGGAATCAGGAAGCCGAACAGCGCCAGGCTTGGAATGGTTTGGCCGATGTTCGCGATGCCGATTGCGCCGGCCCGCCAACGGGCACTGCCGGCAATAGAAATGCCAAGCGGGATGGCAATCGCCGAAGCGATCAACATGGCGGTGAGCACCAGGACGAGATGCTCGCCGAGCAGCGGGAGGCCTTCTTCCAGCAGATCCTGGAGGACGTCATTGAGCATCTTCGAGAGTTCCTGGGATGTTGGATACCGCTGCCTGGCTGTTGCGGCTCGCGAGGACTCGGATGTCACTTGCTCTGGCCGGCGAGGTGGCGGTGCGATGGTCCTGTACGCCCTGTTTTTCACTGTGCATCTTCGAAGACCTCAAGGAACGCCCGGGCTTCGGGGTGCTCGCAGCGGCGGAACTCCTCGGGCGTGCCGAGGAAGCGCAGTTTGCCTTCATGCAGCAGCGCGATGCGGCTGCCGAGTTTCATGGCCTCGCGCACATCGTGTGTAACGAATACCGAGGTCTTCCCCAACTCCCGCCGAAGCCGCAGAAACTCTCGTTGCAAATCGAGGCGCGTGACGGGATCGAGCGCACCGAAAGGCTCGTCCAAAAGCAGAATTGTGGGGTTTGCAGCGAGCGCCCGCGCCACACCCACGCGCTGCCTCTGTCCGCCCGAGAGCTGGCCGGGAAGCCGGTGCGCGAAATCGGAGTAGGGCAGGGAAACGCTTTGGAGCAGTTCTTTCACTCGCGCAACAATCTTTTCGGCTGGCCATTTCTCAAGTTCCGGAACGAGGCCGATGTTCCGCTCCACGGTGAAATGCGGGAAGAGACCGCTCTCCTGGATCACATATCCAATGGAGCGCCGCAGGCGAAGCATGTCGCACTCGCGAGTTGCGATTCCATCGACCAGCACTTCTCCCGATGAGGGGAGAAGCATTCCGTTGACCAGACGAAGAGCAGTCGTTTTACCGGACCCGCTGCGCCCCAGCAAAATGAGCGTTTCACCGGTATTCACGCCGAAGGTCAGTCCATCAAGAATCGTTTTGCTTCCGATGCGATAAGTCGCATGGCGAAATTCTATCGCGGCGTGCATTGAGATCAGGCGCGAAACAATGTTTCCGCGAAGCCCCACTGGTTATCTGTCCATTGTCGGACAGCGGTCCAGCCGGCTCTTGTCCCGATCCCGCAAATATCTTCGCGTCGAAACTTATAAGAGGATTCGGTCCAGATCGTCTCGCCTTCCCGGAAATGCGCCGTGGTATCGGTCGCTGCGATGTACACGCTTTGGGCAAAGCGCGACCGCAAATGCATTTCGACGCGTGATGCCTGTTCATCGAAGCGCGCTTCATGCTCGAATGCGCGAATTTCGAACTTGCCACCGAGTTCGCGATTGATTCGGGCAAGCAGGTTCAAATTGAATGCGGCGGTGACGCCGAGTGGATCGTCATACGCGCGCAGAAGTTGTTCTCGGGGCTTTCGCAGATCGGCTCCTACCAGCAAGGTATCACCTGGGTTTAGCCGTTCCCGCACATTCCGGAGGAAACCAACGGCTTCATCGGGAGAAAAATTGCCGATGGTGCTTCCGAGGAACAGAACGAGAGTTCGGCCGGGGCGCCCGCGACGCGCGCTCTCGATGCCGGGGAGATAGTCGGCTGTTACAGGCTGTACGCGAACGCGATCGATGTCGCCCAGAGCGGCGGCACACTCGCGCAGGGCCTTCGGGGATACGTCGACAGGCCGGTAATCGACCGGAGACTGTTTTGCCGCCGCCTGCAATACGTGCCGGGTCTTAGTGCCCGTGCCGCTTCCTAATTCGATAATATTGCGCGGATCGCCTGAGAGGTGGATAATCTCGGTCGCGGCTCCGCGAAGGAGAGCCGCATCGGCCCGGGTTAAGCCATATTCGGGAAGCAGTGTGATTGCTTCGAAGAGCGCCGAGCCCAAATCATCGTAGAGCCAGGAGCAGGGGAGCGTTTTCCTGGGCGAACCCAGACCGTCAAGCACGTCCTGTGCAAACGGAGAAAGCAGTTCTGAAATCACGTTAATTCTCCCTGTGATTCGTGACGATTCGGAATCCCGCGAATACATGCCGATATTCGGGCCGAAACCAATTTCGAAAGCTTTCGCGTGCGAGCAATGAGGCGGTGCGCGGCGAAGCGCCCTTCATCACGTAATGTTTCCCGTCGAAGAAGTCGGACGAGTAGCCGGGATAGAAGGGATGAGATTCGAAGCCCGGAAAAGGCGCGAATACGTCGTTCGTCCATTCCCATCCATTTCCGGTCATCTGTTGAGGTCCGGCGCCCAAACCGTTGTCGACCGCCACCGGGTCCCAGGATTGAAAACCGAAGTTATCGGCGACAGGATCCGCGCCGGTTTTTGCGCGGTGCCATTGGGCTTCGGACGGCAGGGTTGTTCCACGCCATTTGGCGTACGCGTCCGCCTGGCGCCACGTAACCCATACCGGCCAGTCATGCGGCAGAGGCACAAGGCCGAACATCCCGCGCCAATACCATGCGCCGTCTTTCTTCTCCCAGAATGGCGATGGCGCGCCGCCCGCGCGAACGAACTCCAAAAACTGGCCATTCGTGATCTTGTATTTCGCGATGGAAAATTCAGGTACAGGAACCTCGTGCGCCTGGTATTCGTTGTCCCAGCCGAAGCCTTCCGCAGTCTTGCCCAGAGTCGCCGGGCCCGCGGCTACGGGCAGCATCGGATTTCGGGGCGACGGGCGCGCATCGGGATTCGGCGCGGGTCCCAACTTGTCCGCATCAGGAAGTTCGTGGATCAGATAAGCCAGCGTTTCGGCATGCATGAGGCGATGCTCTATCGCCATCTGAACCACGTTTTCGTCGAGCGCATCGAAATGCCGATCGATCCAGTCGCGCGCTCTCGCGTTATAGCTTTCAATTTCATCGCGAGCGGGCCAGTCCTTAGGCGAATCCGATGGAGCGTGGCCAGGCTCCGGATCGATACCGCGTTCAAAGAGCGTGTCGAAGTCCGCATGAAAAGACTTCTCGCCCATCGACCGGCGCGCGAGCAAATTCCAGTCGAACGCGTCGATATGCCCAAGATAAAAAATCAGCCGGTGTCTCTCGGAAACGGGGCGCCGACAGAGCGCGTCAGGCGAGACGATACGGAAGAGCGCGTCTGTTTCGTCGCGGGCTGCTGAGAGCTCGCGACGCAGAGCGCTACTCAGCACGAGCGCGCTCCACTGCGCGCATGACCCGCAGCGTGTTTCCGCCGTACATCTTTCTGATATCGTTTGGACTATAGCCCTCTTCCAGCAGCGCGCGTGTCAAGTTGGGGAATTTTGAAACATCTTCAAGACCGGTTGGCGTACACTTTACCCCGTCGAAATCGCTTCCGATTCCGACTGCGTCCACACCAGCCAGTTTCACAACATGTTTGATATGCTCCACCACGTCCGCAAGTGTGGCGGGCACTACGTTTTTATCGTGTTCCGACGCGGGCTTCTTTCGTTCGGAATCGGCGGTTTTTTGCGATAGAAATTCACAATTGAAGTTGATGTGAATCACACCGCCTTTTTTTGCGAGCGCGACAATCATGGCGTCAGTCATGTTGCGCGGCACATTCGAAATGGCGCGGCACGAGGAATGGGATGCGATCACCGGCGCTTTCGACGCATCGATAACGTCATAAAACGTCTTGTCCGACACGTGCGAGATGTCGACCATCATGCCGAGCCGGTTCATCTCCGCGACGATCTGGCGCCCGAGCGGAGTGAGACCCTCATGGTGCTTCACGGAGCGGTCATTGATGTCGCCCGACGAATCGGCCCAGCCATTTGTGTTGGTGTGGGTGAGGGTCATGTACCGCACGCCGAGAGCGTAGAAATCGCGCAAGACCCGGGGATCGTCTTCAATGGCATGGCCGCCTTCTATTCCGATGAGGGCGGCGATTTTGCCTTGTCGATGCGCTGCCTCGATTTCGGCCGCCGTGGTGGCAAACGCAAAATCTTTCGGATACTTTGCCGCGATATCGGTTCGCACGGTATCGATCATCTGCAAGGCCCTGTGCGCCCCCGTTTTGTCCTTTGCATACGAAGCGGCAACATAAGCCGCGAAGAATACCGCGCCTACCCCGCCTTCGCGCAAACGGGGCAGATCTGTATGGCCGTCCACTGAACGCCTGCCGATATCAAAGCCGTCCACTGTCCGGCTTGTCACATCGTTGTGGGTATCGATCAGGATGACCGAGTTATGCACCTCGCGAACCATCGCATCTGTAATGGTGCGGCGCTGTTGGCCCGGGGAAAGGATTACGGCAATCAGGAGAAGGGCTACGATTCGCATGGCCCTTATTGTATTCGGGGCGACTTGCACGCGTTGATTCCGACGACCGCGTCCTCTTGCCGGCAGAGGCGACCCTGGATGGCGCGGGCGACAAAGTCGCATCTGGAGCGGCTGGACCAGAAGCGCAGGCGAATACACAACTTATCCCCGGATAAGCCGTAAGCAACTCTGCGCCAGTGGTCAACACTCCGCAGGCAGGGTTGCCTGCCCGCGTTTGCCGTCGAGTTTGCCGTCGAGTGGGAGGCATACTTGCGGTGGAGAAAAATGTAAAAACTCAAGGGCGCGGCTTGAAAGCCGCGCGGCGATTGCCAATCGGCCGGCGGGTTACCAACCTGGTTACCAACCCGCCCCACAAAACACCAGCTGAATTTCACTCCATTCGACAGTAAAGCGGCCGCAAGGCGGGGTAGAGCGACTGGAACACCTTGTGTCCGCGCGCGTATGTCGCGGCAGCCGCTTCGCGCGGTTCCACACGGGCCGCTTCGGAAATCACCGCCCGGCACGCCTCCGGCACATTTGCATATTCGCCGGTGCCGACCATGGCCAGCAATGCGGCACCGAGCGCCGACCCTTCCTGCGACGCCAGCGTGACAACTGGTTTTGCGAACACATCCGCCAGCAGCTGACGCCAGAACGGGCTCTTTGCGCCGCCGCCCGAGGCGCGCACAGACGCCACCTGCACGCCCAGCGATTCCACAATGTCCAGGCAGTCTTTCTGGCTGTAAGAAACGCCTTCAATCAACGAGCGAATCAACTCCGCCCGGCGGTGCTGAGCAGTCAGTCCGATCCATCCTCCGCGCGCCAGGGCATCGAGATGTGGAGTCCTTTCACCCATCAGATAAGGAAGCCAGTAGAGCCCGCGCGAACCGGCGTCCGCCGTTGCGGCCTCGCCCATCAGCGAGTCATAATCGGCGGCAGGAGCGAGTTGGTTACGGAACCATTGCAGGCTGAGTCCGGCGCCCTGCGTAACGCCCATCACGTGCCATTTACCCGATACCGCGTGACAGAACGTGTGGACGCGACCGCCAGGATCGTATGCGACTTCCTCCATGTGCGCGAACACCACGCCGGAGGTTCCGAGCGTACAGGACACGATTCCGGGCGCAACGATTCCATTGCCCACGGCGCTCGCCGCCTGGTCTCCGGCACCGCCCACTACAGGCGTGCCCGCCTTCAAACCGGTCAGCGCGGCCACCGCAGGCGTGATCGCGCCCGATATTTCGCTGGATTCGAAACACGCGGGTAAAACGTCGCGATCCACACCTGCGGCGTCTGCCAGTTCGTATGACCATCGACGGTTCACGACATCGAAGAGAGCGGTTCCGGAAGCGTCCGAGACTTCGGTGGCGAACTCGCCTGTGAGGCGAAAACGCACGTAGTCCTTGGGCAGAAGAAGCTTGCGTACCTGCGCGTAAAACCGCGGTTCGTTGTCGCGAACCCAAAGCAGCTTGGGCAGTGTGAAACCCGTTAACACCGGGTTCGCGATACATTCCAGCACGCGCGCTTTGCCAACTTTTTCGTTGACCCAATCCACCTGCGCCTGGCTGCGCTGATCGCACCAGATGAGCGAGGGGCGAATCACTTGATTTCGCGCATCGAGAACCACAAGCCCGTGCATCTGACCCGAAAGTCCGACGCCTCTGATCTCCGATCCGGGTACGCCCGATTGCGCAAGCACCCCCTGAATGGCGGCGACCGCGGCGTCCCACCAGTTCTCAGGCCGTTGCTCCGCCCACTGAGAAGCGAGCATGATGATGTCTTCATGCGCGACTGTGTGGGCCGCGACCACTTCGCCCGCATGGTTCACCAGGAGGGCGCGGCTGCCACCTGTTCCAATATCAATTCCAAGCCACATGCGATTAGTTTTCAGACCACGGCAAATAGGCGGCGCCGTAGAGGCCCGCTTCATTTCCCAACTGCGCTTTTTCCACGCGTGTGCCGTCTGTGGTTCGGAATATGAATGACCGGCGCCGGGCTTCCTCGATCATGGGCGGCGCGAAGAGTTCCCATCCCGCGATGACGCCGCCCGCGATCAGGTAAAGCGGGAAATTGAATGCATTGATCAGCATGGCAAGTACGATTCCGACGGATTCGCCCATGGAGACGAAAATCATTTGGGCTTTCGGATTGCCCGCCGCCGCGAGATCGAAGACGGCCTTGGCAGTGAGGTTGTCGCCCAGACCAAGAAGCTTCGCCATTGCGATAATCGCCGTGGCGGACGCGTGTTTTTCCACGCAGCCCCTGTTGCCGCAGCCGCATGGATTTCCGTAGGGAACCGCGGTGATATGGCCCAGCTCACCGGCCATGCCATTCACGCCGCGCAGCACCTTTCCAGCCGAGATGATGCCGCCGCCGATTCCGGTGCCGAGCGTGAGCATGATGAGGTCGTTAACGTCTCTGCCCGCGCCGATCCACTTCTCGCCCAGAGCCGCGGCATTGGCATCGTTCTCGAGGATAACTTTGTGACCCAGCCGCCTGCCGATTTCATCGCGAATCGGGAAGTTCTCAAGCGCCGAAATATTGTTGCAGTTCTTGATTACGCCTTCCTGCAGGGAGATGAATCCAGGCACGCCGATTCCAATGCCGGCGAGGTTACTTTTCCCGAACTGACTGCGCATCTTTTCGATGGCCTCAACCATGTCATGAACGATGGCTTCGCGCCCTTCCGAGTACTGCGTGCGTCCCGATACTTTGTCGAGCAGTTTTCCATTACGATCTATCGCGGCGGCCCTCAAATTTGTGCCGCCCAGGTCAAGACCGATACTGTACTCCTGTGTGTGTTCAGACATGATGGGCGAATCATACCAAACGGGTGTGAATTGTTCCGCGCGGGTTCGATACGATCTTTTGTAGTTGTCGAATGAAGGACCGCGCGGACGTTTGAGTTCATCAGAGCCGGAGCGGTTTCGTTAGAGCCTGGCGTATTCCGCAGTGGCTTGTTTGAGGACGGGAATATCCGGGTCGGCTTCCTTCCAGAGCGCGAGGAAACTTCTGTAGGCGTCTTTGGCCCTGGCCCTGTCGCCTGACATTGCGTATGCTCTGCCTAATTGCAGGTGCGCCAGGGCGCCGACAGGATCGGCCAGGACGATGCCCCTGTGACTGAGGATTTTTTGAAATTCCGCCGCTCCCTCTTCACCATGCCCTGCTTCCAGGTACGCGCCGCCCCGTACATATGCGGAATACAGCGCGCCGAACCTGGCAAAGAACGCGGTGCCTGGCAGCGCGAGGTCAAAGGGAATCGCCGGTTGCAGCCGCTCGACCGCGACCCGCGGGGCGTGATGAGCGAGCGCGGAAAACGCGTGGAGGATCGGAAGATACTCGAATTGCACAGGGGTATCCTCCGGGAACCGTTTCCGCAGGTCGGCGGCGAGCCTTTCGGATTCCGGGAGGTCGCCTGAAAGGGCCAGCGCAAATGCCGCCGCATACTCCACATCGCGGCCTCTCGCAAGAGCCAGGGCCGCGTGAGCGCGCTCGCGTGCCCTCGGCCCGTTTCCGAGATGCGCTTCGCACACTGCCTCGGCGGCTTCGTAGATGGCGGCCTGCTCGGAATTGCCCGCCTGCCTCGCGAATGCGATGGCGCGTTCCCACATGATTCGCGCCTGCCGCATTCGTCCGGAGCGGGCGAGCACCAGAGCCTGATGGTGCGCAATCCAGTCTTCCGAGTGCTCTCCGGGAGCGCGTGCGATTTCACGCTCCATTCCCGCCCGATCGTCTTTCAGGAACGCGAGGTAGTAACGCAGAACCAGAAGTTCCGGAGTTTCGACTCCGCGCCTGGCCGCGACGCGCATGGCATCCTCGGCCTGTGTGAAGCGATCGAGGTAAAGGTTGTGGAGGACAACACCCCCGTACGGGAATGGAATGTCGGGATCGAGCTGAATAGCCCGCTGCGCGGCCTGAACTCCTTTTTCATATTGGCCGGTCCCGAAAGCCACCCAACCCGCGATAATGCCGGGGGCATAAGCATCGCGGGGATATGTCTGTGCCCACGATTCCAGAGTCTGCAACTCTTTCTGTAAGTTCCCGGTTACCTCGCGGTCATAGAGCATCAGGATGTAACGTCTCTCCCGATCGCTAAGGCTGCCCTGTAGCGCGTACGCTATCCGGACCTGCTGCGCGCCCTGATCGGTTTGGCCCATGTTCCACCACATGAACCCGAGATCGGCATGCGCCATCGCGAATTGCGGATCGATGGCGATGGCCCGTTGAAGGTCGGGGATGCTGGCCGGACCGCCGTGCGCGTACATAGCGACTTTGGCCGCACTGTACGCCTTCAAAGCTTCGAGGGATGACGTGGTCGCCTGCTCGAGAGGCGTCGAGTGCTCCCGGATAACGGCCAGCGACTCGCCGAGACGACTCCTGATTTGTATGGCAATCCGACTCAGCGCACTCAGGACATCTTCCTTTCTTCCTGCCTGTGCCTGCTCTTGCGTGAGGACCTCTCCGGTGAGGCAGTTCCGGGCGCGCAACCACAAAACGTACTGGCTGCCCAGGCCTGTGATGGAGCCTTCCAGGACTGCGGAACTGGCGGTTCGTTCACAGACTTCGCGCGAGATTTCGGGCGTTACCCGCGCGCCCGCCGCCAGGTTCATGCGACGCAGCGCCTGTTGAATGCGCTGGTCTGACACGAGGCTAAGGACCGGGGAGTCCTGGAGCTGCACGGTCAGCCCTTGCCGAAGCGTTTGATCAAAGACCGGATCGCCCGTTTTGTTTTCAAAATCCGCCACGACAATCGGGTCCTTCACGGTGAGGCCTGGCGACCGGTGAACGAAGAAGTAGCTCCCGGTGGCGCTCAGCACCAGAATCATCGCGGCGCCCAGAGCGAGCCAGGGCGTGCGATTCACGGGCATTACCGCCGACAACTGTTTGTGCAATTCGGCGGCGGACTGCAATCTTCGCCGAGGATCTTCTTCGAGACATCCGTTTACGATTGTTTCCAGTTTTCGCGGCACGATGCGCCTGCGCCGCGGCCCCGCGCGCACTCCCGTCAACATTTCGTAGAGCACCCCGCCGAATGCGTAGATATCCGCGCTCGCGTTGGCCGCGCGGCCATCGCGCTGCTCCGGCGCCATGTATGCGGGCGTGCCCATGATGATGCTGCTCGCGTTGCCGGTGACATCCTGGCCCGAACTGGCGAGACCGAAGTCCAGGACCTTCACGCCGGACTTGCCAATCATGATGTTGCCGGGCTTGAGATCGCGATGCACGATGCCTTTGCGATGGGCCTCGGCCAGGGCCGCGGCAATCTGAGAGCCCCAGAGGAGCACCGTTGAGACGGGGAGCAGCCCGTGTTTCAATCGCGCTGCGAGCGTTTCGCCTTCCAGCAATTCCATTACAAGATAGTTAGGCCCGACGTCGTAAAGCGTGCAGATGTGGGGATGATTCAGCGATGAAATGGCGCGCGCCTCACGTTCGAACAGGGCGCTGAACCGCTCATCGGCGATTTTTATAGCTACAGCGCGGCCCAATCGCGTGTCGATGGCCAGAAAGACCTCGCCCATGCCGCCCGCACCGAGCTTGCCTTCGATACGGTATGGTCCCAGGCAGTCCCCGATGGCGATTGGCGTCGCCGTGGAATCCTCGAACAGTCGCGGGGCGTTCCGGATGGCGGGGCTGTCCAGGAACTCGTGGCCGGCTCGCTCTGTGAAAAGCGATTCGAGTTCGCGGCGCAATTCGGGATCCGTCCGGGCCAGGAGTGCGGCGCGCTCAATGACGGGGGCCTCGCGAACCGCGTGATACAGTTCTTCGATCTGACGCAAACGCTCGGGAGTCATCTCTGGTGTCCCGGTGGCTCTCCCGTGGAATGATCTAACTCGCGCAGCAACCAGGCTTTTGCAAATTCCCAATCGCGCCGGATGGTGCGCGGTGATATTTCGAGCGCAGTCCCAATCTCCGCTTCGGTCAAGCCACCGAAAAAGCGCAGTTCAACCACCTTCGCCTGGCGCGGCGCGATATGAGAGAACGCTGTGAGAGCGTCGTCAAGAGCCAGGATGGAGCGTTCGGCCGTGGGTGATAAAAGCGCGGATTCGTCCAGATTCACTTTCAGAGGTATTCCAGCGGCCCTGCGAGATCCGCGCATGCGAGCGGCGTCTACCAGAATGCGCCGCATCAACTGGGCAGCGATGGCGAAGAACTGAGCGCGCGCCTGCCATTCGACGTTGGCTACATCAATCAGCCGCAGGTAAACCTCATGGACTAATGCTGTGGCCTGCAGGGTATTTCCCGGGGCTTCGTTTTTCATGCAGCGGCGCGCCATAAGCCGCAGTTCCGGATAGATATAGGCGGTGAGACTGGCGAAGGCGGCTTCGTCGCCGGTGCCCCAGGCTCTTAGAAGACTCGTGATTTCCGCCGTGCGCGTGTCGATAGATTGCACGTTCGCCAGATTCCAACTATATACGCAAAAGATGTGGCCGGTTTGGGGGAGCTACTGCCGCCTGTAGGTGCGGACGGAGAACAAAGCCTCACGATGAATCTTCGCCGGAAAGCAGGGAAAGAGAAAATGAATCGCATCGCAAATATGACGCTCGTGCTGAGTCTCACCATCGCAAGCGTTTACGCTCAAAACAAGACCGTCAATATGACGTTTTCGGGAACTGGCGCGGCCAGCCCGATCAATTTGAAGCAGCCCAACGCAACTACCACGGAAGAGAATCTCGCCGGGAACGGCACCTTGGGTCGCTTTACTCTTCGGGATGTCAGATCTGGCGCACTTTCCCCGGAACCCTCCAGCGCCTGCGTTGGCGTTTTTTTTCCAAGTACAGCCGGTGCGGCCGTATTTCGCTTCGAGGACGGGAGTCTCTTGACGGTCACTCTCACGCAGGGTGGCGATTGCATAGACTTCGTGCATATGGTTGGCCACTGCACATTGACCCTGAAGATCAGCGGGGGCACCGGCCGATTCAAGAATGCGTCAGGGGTACTTACCTATAACGAGACAGCGTTGCCCGTTTTAGCCGACGCGATGAGCAGCCCCGTATTGTTTTCCGAAACGGGGGAGATTAGCGGAACGATTACGGGCGTGGGTGGGGAGGAGCCTCAAAAGGACGCGCGTTAAGAACAAAATCATCACGGCTTTCGGCCCGGGGCGCAGATGCCCACGGGCCGGGGGCCGGTTCGGTGCGACGACGCGGCGATTTGCGCGTCAGCCAGAGACAGTTAACATATTGGCCATTACCTTGCGAGGCGTTGCACGATACGAATGCCGAAGCTCTCAATTTTAGCGGTTCTCGCAGGCATCTCGACTGCCGGATTCGGTCAGGAAACCGTGTTTCAAGTCCCGGTTCGGGTTGTCACCGTGCCAGCCGTGGTTGTTACGTCCGGAGGTCAGTTCATTAGAGGCCTTCAGGATCACGATTTCCGGCTTTTGGATAATGACCGCGGTCAAAATCTGCACCTTGAGTATGCCGAAGCGCCACTTTCCCTGGCGATTGTCGTTCAAACCAATGATGCCGTTCGCGCGTGGCTGCCCGAAGTGCGACGTGTCGCAAGTGTTGTTGAGGCGATGTTGCTCGGTGCGACAGGCGAAGCTTCAGTAAGCACCTTCAGCGACGATGTAAGAACACTGCAGCCGTTCAGTGCCGATGCCGTGCTGCTGGACAGGTCATTTGCTTCGATTTCACCCAATGGCGATCGGAGCCGGTGCCTGGACGCAGTACTTGTAGCGGCCAAACAATTGGCGATCGTTTCTCCCGACCGGAGGCGGGTAATTTTGCTGATTTCGCAGTCAGGTGATGTTGGCAGCGCGGCGCCGCTGCATGACGTGCTCAAGGAACTTGAACTGGACAACATCGTTCTATATGGCCTCGCGATGCCCCGCGTCGGCAAGGATCTGGTGAAGAACACGATCTCGATTACCGGTACTAACGGCGCGTATGGCCGATCAGATACGGGGATCATGGGTACCATCGACTTGGGAAAGCTCATTCCGGAGATTTTCCGTGAAGAAAAGGCCAGCTTAGGTCAAGATGCAATAGCTGTTTTGACCAGCGAGATGGGGGGAAGGCGAGTTCCATTTCGCAAGCTCAGTGACCTGGAACATGGAATCTCAGGTATTGGGCTTGAACTTCACACCGAGTATCTGCTTAGCTACACACCAGACCGTAATACCCCCGGATATCATCGGATTCATGTCCAGGTTGATCGCCCGGATATTGTTGTGCGAGCGAGGCCGGGCTATTACCTTTCTGAATTCGACGCCTCGCAGCAAACGCCCACATCTCTTCGGTGATGACGAGCGGAATACAATTTATCGATATCGTCCTTCATTGCAATGTCGCCAATGAGTCGGACGGGGCGGCAAGCGTTGGGGTCTATGGCTGTCTGGCATACGGAGTCTCGCGTCGCAGGAATGAGAGGGTATTCGCGCGATTGGACTGATCTGCGCATGGAACACTCATGCCGTGATGACATATTTGCTGTATGGCGCGTGAGACCTTGTGCCGGTCCGCTCATGGTAATTAT
>Ga0105240_10000781_pt1 | contig 57631 bp, 57 predicted proteins | sample KBSC54metaG_FD_80426 | JGI IMG/M metagenome (GOLD analysis project Ga0105240, IMG submission 80426) | Corn rhizosphere microbial communities from Kellogg Biological Station, Michigan, USA - KBS C5-4 metaG | ecosystem: Host-associated > Plants > Roots > Rhizosphere > Soil | place: Michigan, USA... | reverse complement strand
TGATGAATCGTGGAATGAATTAATTGGTCGTGCCAGTGGTCCCCGTAGTTCCACTGTTCTGGTTCGTGGTTGCCGTCGACGCCGCGGGCGGCTGAAGTTCCTGGCGGATTCCGATTAGTTGCTCCAACTGGCTGAATTGTGCCAACTGAGTAAGGAACTGAACCGAATCGGTGGGATTGGTCGGATCCTGATTCTTGATCTGGGCAACAAGTAGTTGCAGGAAGGTATTTTCCGTGGCGAGGCCGTCAATGCTCGGGGTGGCCGTGCTGGAGGTGGCAGTGTTCGTCGGGGTGCTGGACGCCACTTGGTTCGTCATTGCGGTCGGGTCGGTGATCGGATTTTGACCTTGAATCGTCATGAAAAGTTCCTCCGTTGTTTCTGAGTGTGGTTCCCTAGTTCTGTTTGCCGTGCAGCGAAGTTTCCATTTCCTCGAGCCAGGCCGGCCGTTTCTGCTGGCGATCCTGTTGTCCGCCCTGGCCGCCGGACCCCTGTCCGCCCGAACCGCGACCGTCGGGTTGGCTTTGCTGCTGCGGATCGTTTTGCGCCGACGCCCCGCTTGAGACTGGTTTCCAGATTTCGGCCGGTGTGCCGCCGTCGGATAACCTCTGGGTTAGATCGTTCAAGTGAGTGCGTAGGTTCTGCGCCAATCCTTCGTCTGCGGTACGCACCGATACTCGAACTTCACCTCCGGACTCGACGAAACGGACCTGCGTGGAGCCGCCCTTGTTGTCCGGCACCTGCACGCGAATATCGTGGGATGACGTGGACGGTGCAGAGGGCGGTTCGGTGATGGATTCCGGGCGAGCCGCGGGAGCAGCCGGCTGGGGTGCCGCGGAGGCGGTGCTGGGAGCTGGTTCGCTCGCGGCTTCAAATCGAGGCAGAATGATATCGTTCCTCGTATCCGGGCGGGCAAATCGCTCGTCAGAGTTGCCTGGGTCTTTTTTCGGCCCATCCTGCGCAACGCCTACCGCTTCGCTTTGAATAATCTGAGCAGTGGCCGCGTAGCGCACCGGGATTTGAGCTGCAGGCTGCGAATCGGAGACGGCCAGGGATGGAGATGGATTTGCTGCAACCGGCTCGATCGTTTTCTGCGAAGCAGCGGCGAACCGCGCGGCGAACGCCAGCGCCGAGGGACTGGACGGCGCGGAATCGACGGTTTCTTTAACCGCTGTAGCAACCGGCTCAGAGGCGGTCGCTGGCAGCTTCAAGTCGGCTAAAGAAACTGGTTGGATATTTGAGGACGCGTCGCGTGCAATGGGCGCTATGATTTGGTCCTGTGAAGACGAGTCTTCCGAGTTCTTTCCTTCTTGCCGAGCGGGAATATCTTGGATCACGGCCGGGACAGGCGCCAGTGGCAGAACTTGAACTTTTCCCCAATCGGTGCTGGGATCGATGGCTGCTCCCGACTGTCGGGACGCCGTTAACACATGCACGGGTTTCTGCACGGGAGCTTGAGCGGTCTCCTTCGGCGCGGCTTTCTGGTCCAGCGTAGCTTTCTGGTCCAGCGTAGCTTTCTGGTCTAGCGTGGCTTTCTGGTTGAACTTGGCGTTCTGGCCCTGCTGAACATTTTCCTGTGTCGGCGCCAACGCCAAAGAAAACGGCAGGATCTGCTTTTGAGGTTCGGCCACCTGCACCGGTATCACAGCAGAAGGATTGGCGTTATCCGCCAACGCGTTGCGTTTCTTCCCGGATTTGCCAGCGTCCGGCTTTCCTGGGCCAGCTTGGGCCGTCGGATCGGTCTCTTGCTTATCGGACTGCTGCAAGGCAAGCTCGCTGTGGAAATCCGAAGGCTCGTCTGGAGCTGCCGGGGACTGGGGATCCGCGGGCTGCTTACCCGCAGCGCCGACTCTCGCGTCCGATGTGGAAGTAGATGGCGGCGCGGACGAATACGACCCGGAATCGATATTCTGCACTCCTGCTGCTGTCATGAGTCGGTGCCATCAATGCAACTTCGCGGCCACATAGTCTAGTGGCACCGCATCGTTGGCAATAAATCAGTTAGCTTGATTCGAGAAGGATAGGCCAGATGCGTGGGAAGACGGAATCGTCAGAGGTTCAGCGAATAGCGTCGGGAACCTGACGGAGCGGGCATACCGGCCCGGCTAGTCATATCGCACGCAACACGTTTAATTCTAGGAAAATTCTAGGGAAATTGTGTTGTGAGCCGTTTGGCCGGGTACGTGCAACTTCCGGCACAGCTCATGGACCAGATTGCCGCAACCGCCGCGAGTGGACTACGTGCCCGTATGGAGGCACTGGATATCCTGTCCAACAATCTCGCCAATTCGAACACTGGAGGCTTTAAAGTCGACCGCGAGTTCTACAGCCTGTACCAAGGCGAGCAAGCGGTTCCCTCGAACGGGCAGCAGCCTACCACGCTTCCGGTGATTCAGAAGGCCTGGACAGATTTCCAGCAAGGCTTGCTCACGCCCACCGACAATCCTCTCGATCTGGCGCTGACAGGCAAGGGATTTTTCAAAGTCGACGGCCCCTCGGGCCCTCTATACACCCGCAACGGCGCGTTCAAGCTTTCGACCACAGGGGTATTGACCACCATGGATGGCTACGCGGTAAACGCGGTGGTCCCCCCCAATGCTCCTCCCAAGAAGATTCAGACTGTTTCGCAAGGCCCAATTCAGATCGCAGCTGACGGCACAGTCCAACAAGACGGCCAAGATCTGGGCAAGATCCAACTCGTGGATTTCGCCAACACGAGCGCTTTAGACAAAATGGGCAACAGCTACTATCGCGTCACCGACCCGAAGGTGAAGTCAACGCCTGCAATGGATGCCACCGTGACGCAGGGCAAAGTAGAAAACTCAAACGTCGCTCCGGCGGAATCGGCCGTGCGGCTGGTGGATTTAATGCGGCAATACGAAATGCTGCAAAAGGCCGTCTCCGTGTCGGCTGATATGAACAAACAGGCCATCGATCAGGTGGCGAGAGTAGGCGGCTAAGCTCCCCAAAGAGCTTGCCAAGGAGAACTGAATGATTCGAGCCCTCTATAGCGCTGCCAGCGGCATGTCCGCCCAGCAGACCAATGTCGATACCATCGCCAACAATCTGGCGAATGCCAACACCGCGGGATTTAAGATGCGCCGCGCGCAGTTCCAGGATCTGATGTATCAGAATATGGTCCAGCCGGGAGCCTCAGCCGGTGCGCAGTCGGTGGTGCCCAGCGGCTTACAACTTGGCTTGGGAACCCGCACCGCCTCGAATGAGATCGTGTTCACGCAAGGCGATTTCTCGCAGACCAGCAATCCGATGGACGTGGTGATTCAAGGAAAAGGATTTTTCCAGATCCAGCGCCAGTCCGGAGATCTGGCCTATACACGTGCAGGAAATTTTCAACTCAATAAGGATGGCAACATCGTGACGTCGGACGGAGACCTGCTGAACCCGCAGATCACCATACCACCGGACGCACAGTCGGTGACCATCGCCACGGACGGAACGGTCAGCTTTACGCAGCCCGGGCAGACGGCGGCGCAGGTAGGCGGACAGATCCAGTTGGCAAATTTCCCCAACCCGGCAGGCTTAAACAGCCTGGGCAAGAACCTGTACACGCCGACGGAAGCTTCCGGCGACGCCATCGTCGGCAATCCCGGCGGACAGGAAGGCCTGGGAACGCTGCTGCAAGGTTATAGCGAGCAATCCAACGTCAGCGTGGTCGATGAGTTCGTCAATCTGATCGTGAGCCAGCGCGCCTATGAAGCCAACTCCAAAGTAGTGAAGGCGGCCGACGAGATGTATCAGCAAATGAATAACGTCACGCAATGATCTTTTTCGAAACGATCATGGCGCTTCCCTTTCTACTAGCCGTTGCTCCTAATGTGGTCGCTCCTTTGGATGGTTGTTTGCCGATTCAGGATGAGCGGATTTACGCGCGGGATGTTGCCGCCGCGGTTCCTGCGTTTGCAAATGTCCCCGCCGATTTTGCCTTAGGCTATGCGCCAGCCCCAGGAACACGCCGGGTTTTCAAGAGCGATGCACTGGCACGGGTCGCGCGTAATCAAGGTGTCGCGGCGGACGGGTTGGAAGCTTTGCCCGACGTTTGCTTCGAGCGCGCTATGGCGACGCTGGAAGCCGGAGAAATTCTGGAGGCGATGCGCGGCGCCTGGGGTGCCGGAAGTGTGCCCGGTCCGGACGTGCACATGGAGCTTCGTTCCTTTAGCCCCCAGGTCGCCCCGCAAGGGAGAGTCGTTTTCCCGCGCTCGGGACTGCAACTGCCAGCCACATCGGATCCACAAGCGGACGTGCTATGGCGCGGATACGTGCTGTATGGAAATAATCGCCGATTCAGTATTTCTGCGCGGGCTCACATCAGCACCACCACCACGCGCGTCGTCGCCGTGGCCGATCTTTCGGTGGGCAATGTAGTTCGCGAAGATCAGGTCCGTCTCGAAACTTTCGATACTTTCGCACTGGATGATCGTCCCGCGAGGAATCTGGATGAAGTTGTGGGATTCGTCCCCAGAACAATGATTCGCAGCGGAGCAATGGTTCTTCGAAGCCAGCTCAGTCGAGCTCCCGAGGTCGCCAGAGGTGATGTGGTCAAAGTGGAAGTCACCGCGGGCGGCGCCCATCTGCTATTCGAAGGACGAGCTGAAACCGAGGGTGTAGCGGGCAAAACGATCCTGGTGAAGAATCTGACTAGCGGAAAAGACTTCCGGGCCAGAGTCACCGGAAAAGGTAAGGTAAGCGTGCAATGAGAATCCAAGCGATCGCGGTTGTGACTGTATGGGCGGCCCTGACGGCAGCGCAGAAGCCCAAAAAAGAGCCGGCGGAATCAGCCTTGGATCAGACGCTCAAACAAGTTGCCGCGGCTCAGGGGACCGAGCGCCTGGCGGCCCAGCCAGGCTCCCTGTGGACGCCGACTTCTCTCTTCTCGGATCTGACGTCAGATCTTCGCGCGCGCCGTGTGGGCGACATCGTTACGATTCTGGTTCAAGAGAGGGCGTCGGCAGTGAGCTCAGGCACGGTCAAGACGCAGCGTAATTCGAGCCTGCAAGCCAGTATCACCGCCGCTGGGGGAATCACTCGTGCAACTGGACCTCTGGCGAATCTAGCCAAAGCTGGCACCAATAGCTCTCTGGACGGACAAGGCGCGACCACGCGGGACACAACCTTAACTGCGACGATCTCCGCTGTCGTGACGCAGGTGCTCCCTAACGGGAGTTTGGTGATCCAAGGCACGAAGAACGTCAAGATCAATAATGAGAACCAGGTATTGGGACTGCGCGGCCTGGTGCGTCCCGTGGACTTGGACACGACCAATACCGTCTCTTCGGACCGCATTGCGCAAATGGATCTGCAAGTCAACGGCAAGGGCGTGGTGGGGGATCAGATAAAGCGGCCGTTTATCTTGTACCGGCTGCTGATGGACATACTGCCGTAGGAGTCGAATCACTGTGAGAAGCAGCGTCGCAATTATCGGATTGGCTGGACTGCTGTCCGCTCCCGCCGGAGCGGCCACGCGGCTTAAAGAATTGGTATCGCTCGAAGGCGTACGCGATAACCAGCTCATAGGCTACGGCCTGGTTGTCGGCCTGAATGGCACCGGCGATCGTAAGCAGACCTTTTTCTCCGCCCAGAGTCTGGCCAACCTCCTTCAACAGATGGGCGTTTCGGTTAACCCGCTGCTCATCACCGTTCGCAACACTGCGGCGGTTATGGTGACGGCCACACTGCCCGGCTTCGCGCAGGAGGGCGTTCACATCGATGTCACCGCCGCCGCCATCGGCGATGCCGCGAATCTTCAAGGCGGATTGCTTGTTCTAACCAGCCTGCGGGGTGTCGACGGACAAGTCTATGCGGTGGCGCAGGGTCCCGTGGTCACCGGCGGATTTTCGGCTGGAAAGTCGGCCAACAGCCAGACCGTTAATCATCCCACCGTGGGCCGTGTGCCGGCTGGAGCGATTGTGGAGCGAGGGGCGCCATCGCTTACACCCACCGGACGCTTGAAACTACAACTCCGCCAGCCGGATTTCACGACCGCGGTGCGGGTCAGCGATATCGTCAACAAGAAATTCCCCTCCGCCGTCCCGCTGGCCAAGCCTGAAAACTCCGCGCTGATAGCGATCAACGTTCCCCCGGAATACACATCGCGCGTAACCGAGTTCGTGGCGGATATCGAAGCACTGGAAGTGGATGTGGACCGGGCGTCCCGCGTCATCATCAATGAACGTACCGGCACCATCGTCATGGGCAAGGAAGTACGCGTATCCCCCGTGGCGATTATGCATGGCAACCTTACCGTGGAGATTCAAACCATCCTCCAGGTCTCCCAGCCTCAGCCTCTGGCCCAAGGGACAACTCAAGTTGTTCCCCAGCAGACCACTACCAGCGGCGAAGAGAAAGCTCGCAATCTGGTATTGAAGGACGGCGCCACGGTAGAGCAATTGGTGCAAGCCTTGAGCTCGATCGGGTCGACGCCTCGGGATATCATCGCGATTCTGCAAAGCCTGAAGGCGGCCGGCGCGCTCGAAGCCGACCTGGAAGTAATTTGATGAGCGTTTCCCCCATCTCCAGCGTCCCGCTCGACTTCACGGGCGTCCGAAGCTCGCACAAGACCGACAGTCCGGAGAAAATCAAGGATGCCGCGTCACAGTTTGAAGCCCTGATGATCGGGCAGATTCTCAAGGCCGCGCACGGAGACTCGGACGAGGGAGCATTCGGCGGCGAGGCGGACCCGGCATCGGCTACCGCCATGGATTTCGCCAACGAATATTTTGCGCGCGCCATGTCTTCAAAGGGCGGGTTGGGACTTAGCAAGATGATCGTAGATGGATTGCAGAAACATGGCACGCCAGCGCCCGACGACGCTGCCACCACTCCGGCGTCGCCAACGCCCGAGCAATAAACGCTTCGATTTTACTGACCGAGCAGGTTTTTCATCTGCGTGAAAATGAGCAGAGCCGCTGGTCCCAGTGTCACCAGAATCACCGAAGGAAAGATCAGAAAGAACACGGGGAAGATGAGTTTCACGCTGACCTTCCGTGCCTTTTCCTGGGCCGCTTGCCGGAAACGCGTCCGCAGGTAGCGCGCGTGTACCCGCAGCGCCGGTCCCAGGCTGGTGCCGAAGCGGTCGGTATCGACCATCAGGGCGGCGAATTTCTGAATTTCCGAATCGCGGGTGCGCCGCGCAAAATTGCGCAGAGCGTCTTCGCGGGAGGTGTTGGCTCGCAGTTCCAGATGCAACTGAGTGAACTCGGACGCCAGGTCCGGATGACTGATGCGCAGGCCGTGGCTGGTGTCGAGAATAGAGGCATCCAGGGCCTGTCCGGCTTCGACGGCCAGCACCATAAGATCGAGCGCCGCCGGCAAACCGCGCCGTAACAAGGCGGATCGCCGAAGCACCAGCCGGGAAAGTATGCGATCGGGGATCATATAGCCGAACGCCAGTCCGCAGGCGGCCGGCAGCAGAGCTCCGGAAGCCTGTTGCCCGAAGGTAACCGCCGCCCAGGCGCCCACTGCGGCGAGCATCAGAGCGGTGGCGCACTTGATTCCCAACAACACAGATACCGCCGACGGCCAGCGATACCCGGCCGCGGCCAGTTGTGCCCGCAATTCAGAAGTTCGCGCAGCCCAGGATGGCAGGGCTTCTCCCATCATCCGGAATATGTCTACCGCTGCGGCTTGCGCAGCGGGCAGATCGGGATGATTGAGAGTCAGCGGCGAAGCAGCATTGCCGCTCTGGCCCGCGATCCGCGAAGGCTTCAGCACGAACGCGTAGCCTGCGGCGCTTACGGCCGCCAGCGTGAACAGAAAGAATACAATCAACAGCGTAGCGGAGGTCATAAGGTCTATCTCAAAGTTTGATATCCACGATTTTGCGAATCACCAGTTGCGCCAGGACCAGGCACGCGATGGCTCCGGCAATCAGCGTCTTGCCCCACGGATGGAAGTACAGGGTCTGCATGTAGCCGGGACTGAAGACCATCATCATGAGGGCGATCGCCACCGGAAGAGCGGTCAGAATCGCGCCTGTGAGTTTTCCATGGGCCGCCAAAGCCCGCACTTCGCCTTGCAACGAGATGGCTTCGCGCATATTCTCGGCGACGCCGCTAAGCACTTCGCCTAGCTTTCCACCGGTGCGGGAATGCAGCACAACAGCAGAGATGAAAATGTTGACTTCGAGGACCGGGATGCGTCGTGCCAGATTCTCCAGCGCTCTATCCCAGCCCATGCCCAGATTGGCCTCTGCGGACGCCTTCTTGAGTTCTGTGGAAATGGGTTCAGGAGCATCCGACGCCACTATGTCCACCGCGGCTGGCAGCGCATAACCTGCCCGCAGCGCACGCGCCATGGAATCGAGCACATCGGGAAACGCTTCGCGGAACGCGCGGAATCTTTTCTCCCGCGCGCGCAGAATATATCCGTAGGGCAGGAATGCGACGCCGATCGCGCCGGCGAAAGCGGCCCAAACGGGTAAAATCCGCAACAGCAGGAAACCCGCGATGGTTCCACACAGCAGCATCAGTGCCGTAACGCGGCCCACGGACCATTCGAGCTCGGCCTGCGCCATGCGAACTTTTAGAATTTCGATGAAATCGAAGCGCGCCAACAGACTGTCCCAAAAATTCAAGCTGCTGAGCCGCTCATCGCGGAACAGCGTCGAATTGCCGTCCTCTTGGGCGGCTTCGGCCTCGGCGGTCTGCTTTACGAACCCCATCCAGGCCACCGCCACGGTGATGGCAGCCAGCAGGAAGATCGCGGCGAAGAACGCCAGAACTGACAGGATTAGCATACGCCCGCGTCTCTAGTGAGTTTGCGATTCTGCCCCGCCGGTCGCGCGCAGGATTGTATCCAGCGTGACAGCGGTCCGCGGGCGCGTGGTCTTATCCAAAGGATTACGCAGCGCTAGGCGTACGCGTGCTCCGGAATCGGCCAGAGCCAGAATGTCCGCGTCGGCTGGATTCGTCAGCAGCGTCACAGCCGGCAGGTTGGATCCCTGCGAACTGGCCTCGAGTTGCGGATTTACCGAAAGAACCGGAACGCCTTCGAGAATGGTGCGAAGCTGAGGCTCGGAGTTGGCGGTCTTGCGAGTGATCAGGACCTGGACGTCCACTTTCTGTCCCGGACCAAGTTGCGCGAGCACGCCGTTCGAATCAGTCACGTGCACCGAAACCGCCCGCATTCCCGCGGGCACGCCCGATCCCCCGCCCTTTTCGGTCGAAGCAAGCCTGGCGGCCAGCACCGGCTCGCCCTGCGTCAGCGGCACAATGACGGTGTGCCCTGCGACCTGCTGTGCCGATTCGAAGGCGCCAGCCGGAGTTCCATCCACCGGCCAAGGAATGGATTGAACGTCGGTTTCGGCCAAAACGGTTCCCACCGGGATGGCCTTGGCGGCCACCACCACCATTTTTCCGCTTCCTGTACTGCTGCTGAGCTTGTTCACGAACAAGCCGTAAAAAACGCCAGTGGCAATAATCGCGACTACCAGAGCAATTCCTAAGAGCTTCGCTAAGTTATTCTGTTTCATCCTGTTAGACCTTTGGCCCGCCTAATCGGGCGTAGTGCGTGGTGCTCCCTTATCTCCGATAATCGGCATGGACTAGATTCTTCGTTAGGGGGACCCGGATCTACAATGAACGTATGGACAGTTTGACCATTGCGGGCCGCACGTTCCGGTCGCGGCTGTTTGTGGGGACCGGCAAATACCGCAGTTTTCAGGAGATGGCTCACTGCCACGAAGCTTCGGGAGCGGAGGTGGTCACGGTGGCCGTGCGGCGGGTCAATCTCGATCGCAGCCAAGAGTCGCTGCTGAACTATATTGATACGTCCAAGCACTTTCTGCTTCCCAACACGGCCGCATGCTACACCGCTGACGAGGCCATCCGGACAGCCCGTCTGGGACGCGAGGCGGGCATGTCCAATTGGGTCAAGCTCGAGGTGATCGGCGACGAAAGCACGCTGTTCCCCGATAATGCCGGCCTGCTCGAAGCCACGCGCACGCTGGTCAAAGAAGGATTTGTGGTGCTGCCCTACACCAACGACGACTTGATTAACGCCCGCCGGCTAATCGACGCTGGAGCTGCGGCAGTGATGCCGCTGGGAGCTCCCATTGGCAGCGGCCTGGGGATCCAGAACCTGACCAATTTGCGGATTCTGCGTGAGATGATCCACGAGGTCCCGCTGATTGTGGACGCGGGTGTGGGCACCGCATCCGACGCCGCCATCGCCATGGAACTGGGTTATGACGGCGTGCTGATGAACACCGCTATCGCCGCAGCCGAGGATTCGGTGTCCATGGCCACGGCGATGAAGCTCGGCGTCGAGGCCGGCCGCTACGCATACTTAGCCGGCCGGATGCCGAAGAAGTTATACGCGTCGGCGAGTAGTCCGATGGCGGGAGTGGTGCGGTAGGCAGGTTTCAGAGCTGCAGCGGGACTTTAGCTAGCCGCGGGTATATGGCTGTTCAGCCAACCGTACGCACAGCTTTAAGGCCTATGCTCCGTATTCGAATCCTCCTCCACGCATCGCCTACGCTAGCTTGGCGCTCGAGCGAAAAATCCCAACATTCACGAGTAGTTGCAGGTCGTTAGGCATCGTTAAGACCCTGACGAGATGTTCTATTATGGAACACTTTTGTGGGATCTAGACGGTAGGCTCTTCGTGTGGCCAACGCTCGCGGAAAGAAGAACATTGTTGGAAGAAGGATCGCGGAGGCGCGTAATTCGCGTAAGCCACAGCTCACCCAGGATGCTCTATCGGGGAGGCTTGCGCGACTCGGTGTTCAACTTGATCGGGCCGCAATCGCCAAAGTTGAAAACAATCATCGTCGCGTCCTGGACTACGAGCTAAAAGCGATCGCGGAATCACTGGACGTATCGGTGAATTGGCTTCTCGGAGAGAAGAAGTGAAGGACCCCTCCTCTCAGATACGATCCGCTACGAGGCGCGCGAAATCAGACGTAGCGAACAAGCTCATCAGCATGTTCCTTCACGAGTTGAGCCGAATCGTATCTGAGGAATGGCGAACCAAAGTCGATAGCGAAGAATACGAGCAGTTGGTGCGGCAATCGTTTAACAATCGGTGCCCATATTGCCTTCGTATTTTGATCACTTCGGAATCAGTGATCGAGCACCTTGATGGTATGAACCGCTATCGTGCAGGCCTTCACGTTCCAGGGAATGTACTGGTTGCATGCAGGAAATGCAACAGCGAAAAGCGCCGGGACGACTCGCTACGGGTTCTTTCGCTCGCTGGCTTCGGTTGGGCATCGTTTCTCTCTCACGATGGTAGCCGGTGCGCTCCGTCATGCCTGACCTGCAGGTATTGGACGGGCATCTGGGAGGATGAAAACGAGCGAAAGGAGCGACTCGGCGAAAACCTACTCAGGATTCAGTCCTTTCGCAGCACGTTTTCGGAATTCGAACAGATTCTCCCAAATGTCACGGAGACGCTTCTAGCGCTGTTGACGAAGCTCTATTCCGATTGCCAAACATTTGCCGAGACAGAAATTAAGGTTCTCTTGGCGAAGTTTCAACAGACCTCGATCGCGGATCCACAGAAAGGCTAACGGGTTCGGGAGTCGTCAATACTGAGCCCAACGAGCTCGTCCCACGTAATCCTTGAGCCCGCCAGTGGTTACACCGCTCACTCGCCTTGACGAAGACTGCCAACCAGATAATCATCTTTCATTGGCGAGGTCGCTTTTCGGCATCGCCGTATAATACGAGGAGCGATGGGGCGCCAGGTCACAGTTCTTCACTCGTGTAAGGGACGGAGAACGAAACCTCTTCATACGAGTCAGATCAGCAGCCGCCTTCGCGGAGAGGTCCTTTATCGAGCGCGTGGTAGCTGCTCGAATTGCGGCCGCAATATAGAAATTGACGGCATTGTCCTGGTCGTCGACCTTAAGATTCCTCGCGAGCAGGGAGGCATGGCAGAGCCGGATAATCTCTGGGCGATCTGTGAGGAATGTAATGCGGGCACGAAAAGCTGCTTCAAATCAGTAGACGCAGTCTGGATGCGAGACGTGATGGCACTCAACAGTGTCCACATGCGTCTCGGGGAGACGCTCAAAGTATTCAAGGGAGCGCCTGTACCAGCCCAAATGATGGCATTCGTCTCCAATCAAGACGATTGGAGGAAGCGATTGCGGGAGCTTCGTTACCTCGGTTGGGAAATCGATGTTCTCAATCCGAACCAACCCAACGGACGTGTGTCTTCCTTCTATAAGCTAGTCAAAGCTATGCAGTGGCCGGAAGACCCCACCGCCGTGATTCGCCGATACGAGCAGGAACGGGCCAAGCGGAACAAGAACCGCTAAAGCACCCCGGTTTCATCAGACATTAGTCCGATTCCTGCGCCACAAGGGCCGCCGGTTGATCCTCGCCTAGATATTTTCGCCCAGCAGTTCCTTCAGTCTCGTATACCCCGACCGGCTCACCGCGAGCTGCGAGCCATCTTGCAGCACCGCGACCCGGCTATCCTTTGTGTACGGCTCGATGCGTGCGATGCGTTCCAGGTTCACGATATAAGAACGATGCACGCGAGCGAAGCGCGCTGGATCGAGCTGCGCCTCGATGCTCGAAATCGTCTGCTGTTTCAGATACTGTTTCTTCTCGCTATGTAGGGCGATGTAGTCATCCTGCGCCTCGACGTAATCCAGCTTGGCGATCGGGATGATGTGGACTTTGGTGCCATCTCTAACCACCACTCGCTCCAGCGTTTGCCCAGGTGGACGGGCCGCGGCGGCCAAGTCTGACGCTTGCAGCGCGCGCGGCTGCGGATCACTTAACAAAGCTCTCGCACGGTCCAGCGCTTTCCCGAGTCTCTCCGTCGAAAACGGCTTCAGCAGATAATCCACTGCAGCCGCATCGAAAGCTTTCAAGGCGTACTGGTCATATGCTGTGACAAAGATCACGGCTAGCGGGGGGTCGATCAGCTCCAGCACTTCAAAGCCATCCAGCTTCGGCATCTGGATATCCAGAAACAGCAGGTCCGGCCGTTGCTCGCCCACGGCCTTGACGGCTTCGAAACCGTTGGTGCACTCGGCCACGATTTCGACCTCTCCGGCCTTATTTAGATACTCCCGCAGGATCTGGCGAGCCAGTTCTTCATCGTCCACGATAATGGCGCGTAGTTTCATGTCGTAGCCTTGTGGCAAGGAAACACCATTTCAGCACTGAAGCGATCGTGCTCGGCAGCGAGATGCAGATGCGCTGCGTCGCCAAAACGCGTCGCCAAGCGGCTACGAACGTTTCGCAGGCCCAGACCGTGGCGGCGAGGCGAAGGAGCTTCGGGATCGAAGCTATTCTCGACGCGAACCGCCAGACGGCCGTTTTCAATGCGACCCTCCAGGCGAATTGTGCCGCCTTCCACCATGGTCGCGATACCGTGCTTGATGGCGTTTTCGATCAGCGGCTGCAGCACCAGAGGAGGCACCTGGCAATCGGCGCAAGCGTCGTCAACCTCCATCTCCACGCGCAGTCGCGATCCAAAGCGAACCTGTTCCACTTCCAGATAGGTGCGCGCCAGCTCGATCTCCTCACGCCAGGAGATACTTTCGCGCTCGCCCAGACCGAGCGTCTTTCGTAGGAAATCCGAGAGCAGTACGCACATATCCCGGGCGCGCACGGGATCGCTGCTGGTCAGCGCGCTAATCGAGTTCAGGCAGTTGAACAGGAAGTGCGGATTGATCTGAGACTTAAGCGCGCGCAGTTCGGCATCGCGCGTCTGGACAGCTGCTTCGCGCGACGCCTCCACCGCCAGCAGCGCATAGTGCAACGCGACCGACATCAGGTAAAGCAACAATCCGAGCACAACCAGTTGCGGAACCGCGGGGTTCAGTTTCGGACCGATGTCCATTGCGAATGCCAGCAGCCTGGCAGCCCCGATCCACAGCGTGCAGGCAAGGATAGCCGATGCCAGTTGGTTGATCAACAATCGCGTCACTCGCGCCGTTCCCAATGGGAGTCCGCGGCAGATGTACCACGGAGTAAGACAAACGAACGCGTAGAGCATGCACAGGGGCACGGATATAGATAAGGCTTGACTCCATGTGAGATCGTCGGGAACGCGCATCAAGGCTGCGATGGCGGCCGCCAGAATGGCCCACAATCCCAAGTAGGCGCTTAACGTGGCGGTGTTGCGAAAGACGGGATGCATTGGGCTAGGCTAGTTCTTCACAACTACGCCGCCGAAGATGGCCGAACCGGTAACAATCAGACGTGGCGCATTGGCGGCGGCGCCAGGAGCCGCCGGGAACGTTTTGTCCTCAAAGCCGCCGAACACGCCCGTACCGCGGACGATCGTGTGCCAGTGCGCTGGGACCCAAAGCTCGATCCCGCCAAACACGGCTTCCGCCTTGATCGAGACTTCCTCCCGTTTCGTTCCGACGCCTCGCAGATCGATTTCAGCCCCGCCGAAAATTGTGGTAACTTTGCCTCCCAAAAAATCTTGCGTTTCGAGTCTCTGTCGAGTGCCGCTGAATAAGCATTCCGCGTGCAAGTAGTTGGCTCCCGAAGTCGAGGCGTTGAATCCCGAATTAGCCGGAAAAGGGTTACCTGTGCCCGGCGGCGGTAGGGCCGGATCGAAACCATGACTCTGCCTCTCTAAATGCCTGACCAGGATAGAAAGACCCACGGCAATCAGAATGCCGGGCCAAATATATTCCCAGATGTTGCCGTAGATATAGCCGAGATTCCGCAGCAGGAAGACAGTTCCCAGGCCGCCCAGGATGATCCCCGAGGTGACCTGCGAGACGCTGTGTGTGTTGGCCAGCTTCGAAATTCCAAAGGCAATGAGGATCACCGGCCAGTACTGCCAGATGTCATCGAAATATAGGATCCCGACGTTTCTCAGCAGGAAAAGGACTCCCACTGCGATCACGAAGAGCCCGACGATCAACCCGCCCGCGGAGTTCGGTCCGCCACACGCGCTCCGCTGGTCCCAGCGCGCTTGGCGGCGCTCCATGCGGAGGCGCTGCCGCTCCATGCGCTCCCGATTTCGTTGTTCCCAGCGCTCCGTATCCATGGCCGCTACGTCTTCCCGTAAGCGATCCTAGCAAGATCGGCGCAAGTTATCCCACCGAATTCGGCCAATGGCGGCTGGGTATCGGCGAACGGCGCAAAACTACTGGGTCTGGCCGTCGTGCTTCTGGTTGTCGATCTCTTTGCTGACTCTGTTCTGCTGGCGATTGACCTGGGCCTTTTCTTTGTTAGTCAGGTTCCCACCATTCGCCTTGCGATCCTGGCGCACTTCCTTATTGATCTTGGACTCGTTGTTCTCGATTCGTGCGGTCTCGTGGGGAGTCAGCTGGCCGCTCTTTACTCCCTGCGCGATGCGCTTCTGTTGGTTTTCCTTGCGCTCTTTGATCTTGCCTTCTTTTGCATCCTGCGCGAAAGACATTGTGGGGGTGCCGATCAGAAGCGCGCCGCTCATAATGCTGATGATTACTTGTTTCATTTTTCCAGGCCTCCTTGCCTCTGCCTGTTCAAACCATGCAGCAGATCGCGAGTTCCGTGCGAGGATGTTAAAACCTGCTCACTTTCAGGCACTCCCGATACAATAAAACGATGTCTCATAAAGTTACTTTGATCCCGGGCGACGGTATTGGGCCCGAGGTCGCCGCGGCAGCCCGCCGCGCGGTGGATGCGACCGGGGTCCGCATCGAATGGGAAGTGGCCGAGCTGAACGCCGACGTCATTTCGAAAGCTGGAACATCGCTGCCGCCCCACGTGCTGGAGAGTCTGGAGCGGACGCACGTGGGATTAAAGGGACCGGTGACCACACCTGTCGGCGGCGGGTACACCAGCGTCAACGTGGCACTTCGCAAGAAATTAGACCTGTTCGCGAATGTGCGGCCGGTGCGCTCCATGCCGGGATTGGGTACGCGTTTCGACGATGTGAAGATCGATATGGTGATCTTCCGGGAAAACACCGAAGATTTGTATTCCGGCCTGGAACATGAAGTCGTCAAGGATGTGGTGACCAGCCTGAAGGTGATCACGCGGGTTGCATCCATCAAGATCGCTGAATACGCGTTTGCGTACGCCGAAAAGGCCGGCCGCAAGAAAGTGGCCGCAATCCACAAGGCCAACATCATGAAGCTGGCCGACGGGCTGTTCCTGCGCTGCTGCCGCGAGGTGGCGGCCCGACATCCGCACATCGAGTACAAAGAGCTGATCGTCGATAACGCGGCCATGCAACTGGTGGTTCGTCCGGAGACCTTCGATATTCTGCTGCTGCCGAATCTTTACGGCGATATCGTCTCGGATCTGGCAGCCGGTTTGGTAGGCGGATTAGGTATGGTTCCCGGCGCCAACATGGGCGAGAAGGACGCGGTATTCGAAGCGGTGCATGGGTCGGCTCCCGATATTGCTGGGAAGGGAATAGCCAATCCCACGGCCATGATGTTGTCGTCGTCGCTGATGCTGTTCCACTTGCAGGAACCGGAAGCGGCCGCGCGCCTGCAGCTGGCCGTCGAAAAAGTCTACGCCGGCGGAACGCACACGACGCCGGACGTGGGCGGTAAGGCGGGGACGGCCGAGTTCACGGACGCCGTGATCGCCGCGATGGGATAGCTTGTGAAAATGAAGTCTATCGCGGTAGCCATAGCAACCATAGGATTCGCGAATGCGCAATCGCAGACCAGTACCGCACCCAAGATGAAGTTCGATGTCGCTTCCGTGAAGCAGAACAAATCAGATGCTAGATCGATCACGAACTTTCCTCCGGGTCCCGAAGATGCCTATGCCCCCGACGGGGGCTCATTTTCGGGATCCGGAGTTACGCTCTACCAGTACATCTCGCTCGCATACGACTTTACGGTTTTCGATTACCAGCTTCTTAAATCCCGATTGCCAGAGTGGGTACTCACGGACCGGTTTGATATCCAGGCGCGCGGCAGTGGCAATCCGACTAAAGCCCAGATGCGCCTCATGATTCAGTCGCTGCTTGCGGATCGGTTCAAGCTGGCTATTCATTTTGAAACCCGTGAGGTTCCTGTATTCGCGCTCGTTCTGGCGAAGCCGGGAAAGACAGGGCCACAGCTCCATCCGCATACGAACGAGCCACCATGCTCGACCGCATCTCCGTGCGGCCGTTTTGATTCACTGCCAAACCCACCTGGACAATTTAGAATCGGCGCACGAGACGTGACGATGGGGTTTATTGCAAACGTGCTGGCTACCTCCGAGTTGGGTCGCCCCGTTTTGGATCAGACAAGGCTAACCGGAAATTTCGATTTCACGCTGGAATGGACGCCAAATATGCCGGTGTCCCCGGATTTTATACCAGACCAATCGGGACCGACCTATATCGAGGCACTGAAGGAGCAACTCGGCCTCAAACTGGAATCCACGAGAGGCCCGGTCCAAGTACCCGTCATTGATCATGTGGAAAGGCCAGACGAGAATTAAGGCGATCGTGCGCAGTATGCTCCCGATTCAGTCCATCACCGAAGAGATCCTGGCTTATAGCCCCTTCTTCGCCAAGTATTTCACCAAGTCGACGCAGCGCATCGAATAGCCCCACTCGTTGTCGTACCAAGAGACGACCTTCACCAGGTTTCCACCCAGGACCTTGGTGAGTTCGGAATCGACAATCGAGCTGTTGGGATTGTGCATCATGTCGGTCGAAACCACCGGATCTGAAGTATACGCGAGAATTCCTTTAAGCGGCCCTTCCGCGGCTGCCTTCAGCGCGGCGTTAACCTCTTCGGTGGTCGTCGGCTTGGTGGTCACCGCCACCAGATCTACGACGCTTACGTTTGGGGTCGGGACGCGCATTGCGTATCCGTCGAGTTTCCCTTTAAGCTCCGGCATCACGAGTCCGATGGCCTTGGCGGCGCCCGTGGTCGTGGGGATCATATTAATCGCGGCGGCGCGCGCACGACGCAGGTCCTTATGCGGCAAATCGAGCACGTGCTGGTCGTTGGTGTAACTGTGGATAGTGGTCATCGATCCCTTCTCGATGCCGAATTTCTCGTGCAGCACCTTCACCACCGGACCCAGGCAATTCGTCGTGCAGGATGCGTTCGAAATGATGTTGTGTTTGGCTGGATCGTAGGACGATTCGTTCACGCCCAATACGATGGTAATGTCTTCATTCTTCGCGGGAGCCGAAATAATAACTTTCTTGACCGTGCCGCGCAGGTGCTTCGAGGCGTCCTTGGCGTCGGTGAATCTGCCAGTGGATTCGATCACGATCTCCACCCCGAATTTGGACCAGTCGATCTCAGCCGGGTCTTTGATCGCGTAGACGTGAATACGCTTTCCATTCACCAAAATCCCGTCGGCATCGGACTTCACGTCGGCATGAATGGGACCGAGGATGGAGTCGTACTTCAGTAAGTGGGCGAGGGTCTTGGTGTCTGTCAGATCGTTGGTGGCAACGATCTCTACATCCGGGTTGTTCATCGCGGCCCGGAAAACGTTTCTGCCAATTCGGCCGAAGCCGTTGATGCCGATTTTGGTGGTAGCCATATTTTAGTTTAGCGGGATCACCGCTTATCATCAAGAGATGGTTCTTTCCGACATCGATATCCGGCGATACCTCGCGGAAGGCAAGATCAAGATCACGCCCGAGCTTCCCGCCGAGCAGTTCGGAAGCTGCTCCATCGATTTCCGTCTTGGCGATGAATTTAGCGTGTTCGAACACAGCCGCCACGCGCTGATCGATCTTAAGGAGAAAACCGCTATTCAGGACCTGATGCGGACCATCAAGGTGCAACCGGGCGAGCCGTTCATCCTGCAGCCGCGTGAGTTCGCACTGGCGATCACGGAAGAAACGCTGGAACTGGATGACGACGTTCTGGGGAGACTCGAAGGCCGGTCGAGTTTGGGCCGCATCGGCATTATTGTGCATGGGACCGCGGGCTTATTCGACCCTGGCTGGCGCGGCCGGGCCACGCTCGAACTGAGCAATCTCGGAGTCATGCCCGTTGCCCTTTATCCCGGCATGCGAATCTGCTCGTTTACCTTCGAACAACTTTCGTCGCGAGTAGCAGTACCCTATCACAAGAAATCCGGCAACAAGTATGCCGGTCAGGACCGTCCCGTGGCCAGTCGCTTGGCGAGCGAAACCAGCCGCTGACCATCGGGCCCTTGACTCCCCGGAGAACGCAAAATATAATTCCTCCCCAGTAATCGCTTTCGCCAAAAGGGGGGCAGGTGGTGAGAATTATTTTTCGTTTCACAGTCATTTGTCTGTTCACTTGCGCCGCAGTGTGGTCGCAGGCTGTTTCCACCTCTCAGATCAAAGGCACGGTTCAGGATTCCACGGGTCTCGCGGTTCCAGGCGCCGAGGTTAAGGTGACGCAGAAGGAAACCAACCTCATTCGGACCGCGACTACAGACATCGACGGATCCTACGTTCTTGCGAATCTGCCGGTGGGACCCTATCAGTTGGAAGTCACCAAGCAGGGATTCTCCAGGTTTGTGCAGACCGGCATTATCTTGCAGGTGGCGACCAATCCAACCATCGATGTTTCCTTGACAATCGGTGCGGTTAGCGAATCGGTTCAGGTGGAGGCCGCGGCAACTATGGTGGAAACGCAAAGCACAGGCGTCGGCTCGGTCATCGATGGCAGGCGTGTGCTTGATCTTCCGCTGGTTGGGCGCCAGGTTTCCGATCTGATTTACATGGTTGGAGCGGCGGTTCCCGGCGGAGACGCGAATCTAGTCTCCACGCGGACGATCCAGACCACCGAGGTTTCCGTTTCGGTTGCCGGCGGGCTGGGCTCCGGCGCTTCGTATGTACTCGACGGAGCGATGCATAACGATCCTTACACCAACCTGAATGAGCCGTTGCCTTTCCCCGAAGCATTGCAAGAGTTCAAGGTGGAGACCAGTGCACTGCCGGCCCAGTACGGCATGCACTCGGCGGCGGCCGTCAATGCGATCACAAAGTCCGGCACTAATGACTGGCACGGGGCGGCCTTCGAGTTTGTGCGTAATTATGAGTTCAATGCGCGTAATTTCTTCGCCCAGACTCGGGACACGCTCAAGCGTAACCAGTACGGAGGAACATTCGGCGGGCCAATTATGAAGAACAAGTTGTTCTTCTTTGTGGGCTATCAGGGAACGCCCACCCGTCAGGACGCGGTTCAAAATAGTACCGAGCATATTCCCACCGCTGCGATGCTCTCAGGCGATTTCACCGCCGCGGCAAGCGCCACCTGCAACGGCGGCAAGCCAGTGACGCTGAAGGATCCTTTGACTGGCCAGCCCTTCGCTCCTCTTAATCAAATTCCTATCACGCGCTTCAGTCAGCCCGCCCTCAACATTGCGTCCAAACTCCCGAGCAATCTGATTATCGACCAGTGCGGTCGCGTCAACTACGGAGCTGCGAACATTCAAGATCAGCGAGATTCGGTAGGCCGCGCGGATTACCAGTTGAGTTCGTCCCATACGCTTTTCGTTCGCTACATCGGAACAAATCTGGTTCAGCCTGCCCCATTTAATTCCTCGGGTGGTAATCTTCTTACGACCGCCGCTTTCAGCAGCATTGCGGGTTCTGGAGTGGACGATTTAGTGCAAACGCTCACTTTAGGCGATACCTACATCATCAGCCCGAATGCCGTGAATTCTTTCCGCGCGACATTCAATCGGAGTGGGATTGCGCGCGTTGGCGCGCAGTTCTTTGGACCTCAGGATGTGGGAATCAATATTTTCAGCTATCTACCCAAATACACCACCCTTTCGGTGGCCGGCGGATTCAATATCGGCGGCGCAACCGACACAGACGCTACGTATAAGACCACGACGCTGCAGGTAGGAGAAGACGTTTCCTGGGTGCGAGGCAAGCATCAGATTTCTTTCGGAGCGAATATAGCCTATTGGAATTCGAACACCTACGCGCGGGTTTTGGCGATGGGGCAGCTTACCTTCAATGGGCAATCCACTAATCTTGGTCTGGCAGATTTCCTCACCGGCAACCTATTCAGCCTGGCGCAAGCGCCTCCCAATACGCTTCTGGTCAGGGAATGGTACACGGGACTCTACGCGCAGGATACTTGGAAGATCAAGCCGCGTCTTACCCTGAGTTACGGCCTGCGCTGGGAACCGTACTTCCCTATGCGCTTCGCTCAAGGTTTGATCTACCAGTTCGATCAAGGCCGATTTAATGCCGGGATCAAGAGCTCGCAGTTTGCCAATGCCCCCGCTGGCCTCTTTTATCCCGGTGATCCCGGCTTTCCCGACAACACCGGCATGAACAAGCAGTGGAAAGATTTTGCCCCGCGCCTCGGCCTGGTCTGGGATCCGAAAGGCGATGGAAAAACCTCCATTCGGGCTTCGTACGGGATCTTTTACGATCTCATTCCCGTGCAATATCACCTCAATACCGAAACCGCTCCGCCCTTTTTCGTGCGCAATAATCTGACCAGTCCTGCGGGTGGGTTGGCGGATCCTTATCTTGGACAGCCGGGCGGCAATCCCTTCCCGGTTACTTTGACCGCCAGCTCGCCATTTCCAACCTTCGCCACGTTCAACACCTTCGATTTCAATAGCCACACCACCTATGTCGAACAGTGGAACATGAGCATCCAGCACCAGATCGCGAAGGACTGGCTTATCTCCGTCAGTTACCTGGGCAGTGAAATGGTCCACTTGTTTACCGAGACCGAACTCAACCCCGCGATTTGCAATCCTGGAGCGACATGCTCAACGACAACCACCAACCAGCGCCGCAAGCTGGTTCGTCAGGATCCTAAGAACGGCGTAGCCTACGGATTTGTCGATAAATGGGACGATGGGGGCACGGGAAACTACAATGGGTTGCTTCTGTCCGCGCAGAAGCGATTCAGCCGTGGTTTCACCGTGAGCGCAAACTACACCTGGTCGCACTGCATTTCGGATGTCACGAATAGCCTGCCCAACGGCGGAGCGGGCGGCGGCGGAATTTATATTTTCGGTGATAATCGCGGCCTGGATCGAGGCAACTGCTCGACTTCCGCGGTGGATCACCGATATCTGGCGAGCATGACAGCGGTAGACGAAATACCCAAGTTCAGCGCGATCAGCAACAAATGGCTGGATCAGATTGTAAGCGGATGGCGGGTAGCAAGCTCGGTCAGTATGGCGTCGGGATCCTACTATACAGTAACCACCGGTCAAGACAACGCGTTTTCCGGTGAAGGAGGCCAGCGTCCAAATCTGAATACTGCCGTCAGCACTTCGGCTATCGGGACCGGCTGTCCCACCGCCCCTTGCGTGTCCTGGCTTAATCCGGCGGCGTTCACGCTTCCCGCGTCTGGCACATATGGAAACTTGAGTACTGCGAACCTACTGGGGCCCGGCGCGCTGAATGTAAACGCTAGCCTGTCGCGCCTGTTTAAGGTCCGGGAACGTCAGGTTCTCGAACTTCGGGCGGATTCGCAGAATCTTTTGAACCGGGCCAACTTCGCAAATCCTGGCGCGTCCATGGCCGCCACCGCGAACTTTGGCAAGATCACCTCTACCGCTCCTGGGCAACTCGGCACGCCGCGCATCATGCAATTCGCGGTGAAGTACACCTTTTAGAAACACGTCATCGGGCGCGCCGAAATCATGATACGATAGCCGCCATGCGTTGGCTACTGTTACCTGTATCGCTTCTGGCGGCTGCAGCCGCTTTCTTCGCTCAGACTGCTCCTCCGAACCCGACCGGGATCTCCGCGGGACACATCCATATCGTGGTGGGCGATCCGGCCGCCTATCAGAAAACCATCATGAGTGTTCTGGGCGGCACGCCCGTCAACGCCGGACCTCTCACCATGGTGAAGCTTCCCGGAATTTTCTTCATCATGACCCAGGCGAAGGGAGCCGGGCCGAGTGGTGGATCCAAGGGTTCCACCGCGGACCACATGGGCTTTTCGGTGAAGAGTTACGCAGCGACCAAGGCGAAAGCCGAGGCTGCGGGTCTGAAAGTACAGGAACTCACGCCCAACGTACAGGCCTTCGTGACGTTTCCTAATGACGTGATCGTCGAAATTCAGGAAGATACCGCGCTTCCGACCGAATCGGCATTCAGCCACTTCCATCTCATGGTGCCCGATCAGAATGTCGCTCGCGAATGGTACATGAAGACCTTCGGCGGCGTGGAAGCCCAACGACGGCCCGGATTGAAGGGCGTCGGAATCCCGCCCGGAACCATCGATTTCCTGGGTGGCGGGCCGCCCCGGGGCGGCAAGGGTAAGGACGGCGCGCCTCCTCCTCCGCCCCCGGCTCCTCCGGCTGCAACCGCGGGCCGGTTCCTTGATCACATCGGATTTGAGGTGAAGGATCTGGACGCATTCATCAAGAAACTCCAAGCGGACGGCGTCAAAATCGATTCGGGCCCAACCGACATGACCAAGCAGTTCGGTCTGAAGATCGCATTTATCACCGACCCCTTCGGCACCCGTATCGAGCTAACCGAGGGATTATCGAAACAGTAGCCTAGCTATTTTTAGGCCGGATGCGGCCCTCGCGATCGAGGGTCAGTATCCGGCCTCTCCACATTACCGTTCGTCCAAATAACCCCGCCATCCATACCGCTGCGCCATACAAATCCCGCAGCGGAATCAGAAGCCACAGACCCAATACGTCCGGGCTTTTCAGGACGAACCATCCCGCTGTGATTGCCATCAGCATGCGAGCCGCAAGAAGCGCCGCAGCCAGCCAGAAATATCCGGCTATCAGAGCCGCGATCGCCCACACCGTTGCAAACGTCAGTGGAAGCCCCAAGTATCCCCAAAACTTCGACACGCGAATCGTGCGCGCCCAGCGGACCTGATGACGCCACACGTCGGCCCATCCTCCACTCAAGCGCGTGGTCACGATGGCGTCGCTCAGAACGCACTTCAGGCCGAGCGCATGGATGCGGTGTCCCAGCTGGTAATCGTCGGCTAGATAGTCGGCAATCGTCTCGAAACCGCCAATGCGATCCAGATCCGTGCGGCGAAAGGCCATGGTCGATCCCAGAGCGAACTCGTCCACTCCTACCATCCGCGCAACTAACGTTGACGGCGAGAAGTCGGTCGACACCCCCAATCCCTCGAAACGTGCGGCGAGCGTGTCTCCTTCAGGCCGGTACAGGCAGGTGACCAGCCCGACGCGCGGATCATCCAGTGGTGGAATGACACGCGACAAATAATCCGACGGTACCCGGATATCGGCATCGTTGACGATCAGGATCGGATAGCGCGCGGCGCGGGCGAGGTCGATCAGCGACGCCACCTTGCCGTTGGGAGCAACGGTGCTGCATTCGATCGTCTTGACGGCAGGAAACTGCGCGATCAGCTCGGCCGCGGGATCCGCCGCGCGCACTCCGCAGAGCAGTTCGTACTCGCCCTCCAGCACCGCGTGAGATTCGATGGCGGCACGCAGCGCCGAATCCGCGCCATACACGGGCTTCAGGATACTGATCCCAGCTAGCTGCTGGCACGTGGGCTTCGTTTTCCGGCTGCTCCGGAACGCCAGACAGGCCACCGTGGCGAAGAGCTGATAAACCCCCGCGATGGCACAGAAAATCTCCAGAATCACAACGCCAGCAACCACACGCCGCCGGCGACCAGGGCCGCGCCGATCCAGCGCCGTGAGTCCACATGCTCCTTAAGAACCAGGCGAGCCAGGACAGTTTCGATCACCAGGCTTGCGGCCGAAGCGGGGACCGCGAAACTCAAGTCCGCCACCTGTACCAGCGCCATGAACGCAAAGAACGAGACAGCCATGCACGCGACCGCCAGAATCAAGTTCCTCTTTCCGGCCAGTTTCCTGAAAACGCTGCGCAGACCGCTGGGACGGAAATCCTGGATTTCTCCATGCCGCTTCATCTCGTGACTTTGCAGCAGATCGGCGGTCACCGTGGAAGCGACGATCACCGCCAGCAGCCCCCACGCCTTCACGCGGCATCCCCCGTATGTGGATTGCCCAGGCCCACCAGGATCACCCCAGCCATTATGAGAAGTGTTCCTGCCCATCGTGCTGCGGTGACCTGTTCCCCCAGGAACATACGGCTCAGCAGCGCGGTGAGCACATAGCCGAACGCCGTGACGGGAAGCACGTAGCTCAGATCGGCCCAGCTTAACAGAAACATTCTGCTGATCAGCCAGGCGATCAGCAGACAAATCCCCAAACTCACCCAGGGACTGAAGATGGCTCGAAGGAAAGTTAGAGGCGACGCCGTGAGTTCCCCGGCGCCGTATCGCAGGCCCCAGGTCAGGGACAGATTTCCAAGAGCATTACTAAGAATGACGATGGCGGCGAACGCTCGCGTCTTCCAGCGCAATCGGGGATTCATCCGGCGGGCCGGCGCCTAAACTCGTTCGTCCGCTTGACTCAGGACGCTGGCTTTCTCATCGGCCACGTATTTCTTGCGCTTGGCTCGCAGGCTCAAGTAATCCTTGGCTTCCTGATAAATGCGCTTGCGCTCATGTCCGTCGAAAATTCCTTTGCGAACGATACGCCAGGCAGCTTTGGGGCGGAAGTAGTATTCGCCATAGAACCGCTCTACCCATTCCACCATCTCGCCCTTGGCCAGGATACCGGGATACACGACGTTGGGAAGCTGGTGGCCTTCGTCGTCCGCCATCTTGAGTTGGACCAAGCCATTCTCTTTGGCGTAATCGTAGAACTCGGTGCCGGGATAAGCGTGGGCAATCGAGACCTGAATGGTTTCCACATCCAGCTGCTTGGCGAAGTCGATGGTGTTGCGCAGGGTTTCTCGCGTCTCGCCCGGCAAGCCGACGATGAAGTCGCCGTGGACCGTCAGGCCCAGGTTGTGAGCGTCTTTGGTAAAGCGGCGGGCGCCTTCGATGGTCGCGCCCTTTTTGATATTCCGGAGAATCTGTTCGTCGCCGGATTCGTAGCCCACAATCAGCAGGCGGCAGCCCGCATCCTTCATGGCCTTGAGCGTTTCTTGGTCGGTAGTGACGCGCGATGTGCAGCTCCAGGTGAAGTTCAGCTTCTTCAGCTTCGCGCACAATTCCAGCGTGCGAGCCTTCTTGTAATTGAAGGTGTCGTCGTCGAAAAAGATCTCCTTCAGGCCGGGGAAGTTTTCGAGCACATAGCGACACTCGTTCGCCACATCGTCTGTCGAGCGCAAACGCCACCGATGGCCGGAATGCGTCTGCGGCCACAAGCAGAAGGTGCACATCGCCGGACAGCCGCGCGAAGTGTAAAAGGAAATATACGGATTCAGCAGGAAAGGAACGTTGTAGCGCTTAAAGTCCAGATCGCGTTTGTAGACTTTCGATACCCAGGGCAGCTCGTCGAGATTCTCGATAACCGGACCTTCCGGGGTGTGGACGATCTCGCCGTTCTTGCGGTAGCTGACGCCGGGCAGCTCTGAAAGCGGAGTGCCCTTCGCATAACCGGCGATTTGATAGTCGAACTCGCGGCGCACCACGAAATCGATGGCTTTGGACGCGTTCAGCGATTTTTCCGGCTCGATGGTGACCGGAGGACCGACGAAGGCCACCTGTAACTTCGAGTTCGCGTCCTTCATCATTTCAGCGATCTTGACGTCCACGTGGAAACCGGGAGACGAAGTGTACAGCACCATCAGCTCGAAATCCTTGGCCATGGCGACGGTCTGCTCGATGGAGACGCCGTGAGGAGGCGCATCCAACACTTTGCTGTCCTCCAGCATTCCGGCCGGGTAGCACAGCCACACCGGATACCAAAATGATGCGATCTCGCGGGTGGAGGGCCAGCGCGACCCTGCACCGCCGTCGAAGCCTTCAAAAGAAGGCGGATTCAAAAATAGCGTTCTCATGGATGGAAGCGAATCTCCTTGGTTATGGGACGCTCGGGACACTGGCCGCCTGCTCGTCCTCTTGCCAGGTCGGATTGCTGTAACTTGCGCTCAACTCGGCTTTACCGACGACGCGCACATCCACGGTGCTCTGCAGATGTTTTAAAACCGATATGCCATTGCGCATTTCATAGTCGCGCACAAAACGGATACTCTTAAGCCACGCGGAGCCGCTCTTGACCATCTGGCCCGTCTCCTTAAGGGGCATCCCCGTGGCGCCGTCTAGCCACAGTTCTCCCTTGAACAGGCCGATCGCCTTGCGCCGCGGAGTGAGCTTGAAAATGTAGGTCTGCCCATCGTTCTGAGTGATGATGGCATTGATCTGGAACTTATAGTTCGCCGGTGTAATGGCGATGGAGCCCTTCTCCCGCTCGTTCTGCTCAAGCTCCAGGTACTTGCCAATGACTTCTTTCTTCACAATAGGATCGCCGATGAACTGCCCGATCTGGTCGAACGTGATCTTGCCGAACTTGGAAATAATCCGCAAGACCTTGAGTTTACCGTTCTTCTCCAGACTGGGTAGCTGCGCGTCGATTTCAACCTCCATACGGGCTCCCTTGAGAGCCTCCTGCTGGACCTGTTGAGCCGCCACATACCGGTTGATGACCTCTTTCAGGTTGTCTGGCGTCGCGTAGCTTTTAGGAAGATCCGCGGCCTGGACTACCAGCGCTGTGGCTGCCAACGCGAGTAAAAAGTTCGGTAGACGCACTAACAAATGCCTTTGCAAACGTGGACACACACGCTTACAGGCCTATTGTATCAGATGTAATGGAAAACGCAGGGGTTGCGGATTTTCTTTCCACGTCTGAAGATCGAAGAAAACGCTGCGTCCGTCCGTGCTGGCAGTCACGAGCCCATCTAAATCTGTCCGCAAAACCGCTGCATGCCTCGCCGAAAGACGCCCCAGGACATCCAGATTCGGGTGGCCGAAGGAATTTTCGTACCCTGCTGAGATCAGGGCGACTGAGGGCGAGACGGCGTTAAGGAACGCCTGGCTACTGGAAGTCCGGGAACCGTGGTGGCCGACTTTAAGGACGTCGGCGTGAAGATCAGCTCCCGTGGCAAGAAGTCTCGCCTCGATAGCGTGCTCCATATCGCCCGTCAGGAGGAACGAACGCGCTCCATAGCTGATCCGGAGGACCAAAGAATCGTTATTTCCTACCTTCGCAGCGTAGTAGTCGCTCGCGGGCGCGAGGATTTCGAGGATTGCTCCGGAAAGTTCGATGGGCCCGGCCGGATGTTTTTCAGAGCTAGGTATGCCCAGGCGGTGGGCAAGTTCGAGCAGTTCGCCCGGCGGATTGGCTCCCGTCCAAAGCTCCTTAGGCCGGAAGTTCGACATAATCGCGCCCAGGCCGCCAATGTGGTCCTGATGGGAATGGGTCGCGACCATCAAATCGATGCGGCGGATGCCGCGGCTCCAGAGGTAAGGCGAGACCACGTCCTCTCCGATATCGAGATTCGATTTTCGCTGGCGTCCGTAAACCAGCCGTCCGCCGCCGTCGACCAGCATGATCTCGCCGCGCGGCAGAATTACCAGCAAACTATCGCCTTGACCAACGTCGATGGCGGTCAATTCGAGCAGGCCGGTCGCCTGAGGGTGAAGCCAAGGCTGCCATAGCAACAGGGCGAATAGGCTCAAGACAGCTCCCATCGCGGGCCATCTCCACACTTGGCGGCGGATCAGAACCGCGGATGCGATGAGCGCGGCTGCAAAGGACAAGATCAGCCATAGCGGCGGATCAGGAACCCGCCACGCAGGCTCCAGATTCGCATGCCAGCCTGCAACGCGAGCCGAGAATCGCAAAAGGATGCCCGCGAGCCATCCGGTCCAATGCCAGCCGGTGAAGATCGCGACGAAGCCCAAGGGGACTACCGCGTTCATAGCCGGGACGATGAGGAGGTTCGCGCTCAGGCCGGTGAAGGAGACGCGATGAAAATACTCCGCCATGGGAAGCGCCAGACCGATCTGAATGGTGGCGGAAATTACGATCATCTCGACGGCGAAGAGTAGCGCGCGAAGAGATGCGGCTAGCGATTCCAGGACCAAGCGTAAGGGAAGGCGGGTCCACATCCACAGCGTTTCCGCAGCTAGGCGAAGCTCCACGCGGAATTGCGCGACGCGTGGGTCTCCGTGAGAATAGATGTGAAGATCCAGATCTGGGTTGGCTACGCCCCGAAGGCCACGCGCATACGGCGCGCAAGTGGATTCAAGTAGCGGCGCCGCCAGCGCTCCAATGGCTGCCACGGATAAGAACGAGAGCTGGAAGCTGGCTTCGAAAATCTGCACCGGGTCCCAGGCCAGATAAACCAGTGCCACCACGGCCAGCAGATTCATCACGCGAGCGCGGCGAAAGCAAGCGCGTGCCAAGGTGTAGAGCGTAAACCCGCCGGCTGCCCGCACTACCGGAGCGGAGAATCCGGAGACCACGGCATACAGCCACGCTGCGGCCGCGGTTATCGCCAGCGCGCTCAACTCGGAGATCGGCACCAAGCGCAGCAGAAACAGAAGCACGGCCGCCAGGACGGTCACGTGGACGCCTGAAATCACCAGCGCGTGGAACGTGCCGGTTCGGCGAAAATCGTCTGTCCACACGCGCTCGAGCCGGACAGTTTCACCGATCAGGACAGCCTGCATCATCCCGGAGGCGTAATTGTTCCCTGGGTATAGCCTGTCGATCCGGTCGAGAACCGCAGTCCGCAGTGCAAAGATGCCACCCATAAAACGCGATCCGCAGCGCCCGGGTAATACCGCCGCGGGTGTGTTGCGAGCCATAGACGCGGTCCAGAAAATATTGCGCCGCGCTAAATAGGCCGCGTAATCGAAGGAGCCAGGGTTATTAAAGTTGTGCGGACGCCGCACGCGCGCCTCGATCTCCACTCGCTGCCCATAGGTCAACCGTTGCGGAGGAGGGTCGCCTTCATCCGAAGGAATCAGCACCTGGGCGCGGGCTCCGGGTTCCAGCTCCAGCGTGAACTGAGTGCGGTCTTCGCCGAAAACAGTGGGTTCGACCACGCAGCCTGCCAGGATCACGATTTCCTTGGAAGTCGCGTCGATTTCCGGTGCCGGGCCGGGCCGGTGCCAGGCGCTTGCGAAAGCTCCCCCGAAAAACATCGCTAGCAGCGCTGCCGTTCGTTTCATCCACGCAGAGGCGGGCAGGAGCGCCAAGATCGCGAGCGCCACCCCGGCCAGAGCAGCCTCCCGGGTTGAAAAAGGAGCCGTCTGGTCTAAAAGAATGCCGGCAGCAAACGCGATGAGTGGGAGAACGAGCGGTTCGCGCACCGTGGAGGTAGTTCCTCGACGGCGCAAAAACTCTCTGCGCTATTGCGCGTGTTATCGCGGAACGGACTTCGCGTACACTTCGATCTTCGCCACATCAGCCCATCCGCCGGGGCCGTGGCCGCTGCTGGGCATCAGATCGGCGAATCCAATCTCGTCCACCTTGCTGAGATCGGGATCTTTCACCCAGTTGCCAGTGGTCACCATGCGCGTTGGATCGACCCGCAGCCAGCGGACGTCGCTCACCGAGAACTCGCTTTCGAGCCAGTCGGAGAGCGATCCGTCAGCGCGATCGCCCACCAGCCAGATACCATCCGCCGTCTTGATGAGCGGGTGAACCTGATGGAGCCCGGACATCTTGGATACCAGCCGGATGCGCGCCAGACCCGTCAGGTCCGCGTAGCTATTCTTGTGCTTCAGCGTGAAAGCGCACGGCGTGGTGCACATGCCTGTCCACAGATGGATGGGATTGGTTTCGTCAGTTGCCGCGCCCGTCATGAGCATCTCTTTTCCGGTGGGCCCGAGCAGGTTCAAGGTCAGATCCGGATTGGCCACCGATTCCGCCGGAACCACCTGATGCTCGCCGCCCGCGGGCGTCTGCTTCCATTCTTCGCGGAAAAACAGCGGTGGGCGCGCAGCAGCCTTGCCCTTGCCCCCCTGTTTCGCGCCGCCTTGTTTAGCTCCGCCTTCAGGACCCTTGGCAGGTTGTTGGGCGATAGCAGTGTAGACCACACCAAGAACCAGCGAGCAATTAAGTATCGTAAGTGCGACCACGCGTCGTGACATATGTAAAGTTCTCCTGAACGGCTGCCAGTATAACAAACGATGCCGGTTGCCATAAAATCAAGGTGGTGCTTCGAACGGCTCTCCTCATCGCGCTGCTGGCATCCGCTGCTTCCGCGGCGGACTGGACCGAGTACCGCATGGGACCGTTCCGCGTCATCAGCGATGCCGGCGACCGAGCCGCGCGCGAGCGCTTGACACAAATGGAGCAGACCCGTCATGTTCTTGCCGGCATGCTAGGCAAGACCGACCTGCCCACCGTTTGGCCGATCGTTCTGGTGCTCTTCCCGAACCAGAAGGAATACGGACCGCACGCGCTGCCGCAGCCCTTTGTTCCGGGCGGATCGTCGGATCTGAGTGCCTGGACGGCCGATACCCCTCAGCCTTTGGATTGGCGCCGTGAAATCGTGCGCCGCTTGATCGCCGATAACGCCGGACTCCTCTCCGGCGTCACCGTCACCGCACTCGAGGATCTTTTTTCGACCATCGAAGTGAATGCCACGCGCGTCAAGCTGGGCGCGCCTCCGCCCGCGGGAGCTTTGCCGCCGGACCGCTTGCGCGCCTGGGCCAAGATCCAGCTCCTGGCGACGAATCCCGAATATGCCGGGCGCTTCCGCGTGTACTTGAGTAATTTGCAACAGGGCAATGAAGAAAGTGTCGCTGCGCGCAACGGCTTCGATCTGACGCTAGAAGAGCTCAACCGCCGCGCCGATGCATATTTTCGTGCGGGTGTATTCGAAGCGTCGCCGGTTTTCGGAGAAGCGCTCAACCCGAATCGCGATTTTATCGAGAAGCGCCTTCCGCAGTCGGACGTCGACGACTGGCTTGCCGAACTGAAGGCTGCCGGCAAGACTTTTCCCCCTGCTAGCCCGCGCGGTCTGCTGGCGGCGGGAACTGCCGTTTCCCTGGAGCAGGCCGCTAAGGCCAATCCGCGCTGGGCGGAACCGCATGTCCGCCTGGCGGAGCTTGAAACAAATAAGTTGGTCAAGGTGAGCCGCCTCAAGGCCGCCGTCGCGCTGGAGCCGCAGAATTCCGCCTACTGGCAGGCGCTGGCGGAGGCTCAGACGGCGGCCGATCAGCCCATCGACGCAGCGAAGTCCTGGATCTCGGCGGAGCACACCGCCCGCAGTGAAGCCGACCGCGCCCGCATCCATCAAATCCGCGTGGACGCCGACTTGCGGCGTGTCGAGGCCGAACTTGCGGACAAAAAACGTGCGGCCGATGAGCGTGCGGCCGATCTCCAGCGCGTCAAGGACGCGGCGGCGGCCGAGATTCGTGCGGCGGAAGCCAGGGCCAACCGCGAACAGGGCGGGCTCAAGTCAGGCGCAACACCAGTCCCGTTTGCGCAGATCTATGGCGGAGAGACGGTTAACGGAACGTTGATACAAGTCGATTGCCTGAATGGGCCACGCCGGTTGACGATCCAAAATGCGAAGAGCACGGTGAAGGTGCTGGTTCGGGGCACGGACGGCTTGAATCCGGCGGACTTCACGTGCGGTGTGCAAAAGCCTGCCCGGCAAGTGATGGTGATCCACGATTCGAAACCCGACGCGAAGTTGGGCACTGTCGGGAACGTTACCACTTACGAGCTGCGCTAATGCCCCGCATTCCGCTGCGCTGGATCGCGGTTAGCGTTTTCGTTCTGTCGTCCTCGCTGAACTATCTGGATCGCCAGCTCTTGGCCGCCCTTGCACCGACCGTGCGTGGTGAATTTCAATTGAGCAATGAGCAGTATGGACTGGTCATATCGTCCTTCTCTCTGGTATATTTTGCCATCGCTCCTGCCGCCGGCTGGTTCATCGATCGCGTCGGCCTGAATTTCGGCGCCGGGATCGCCGTAGCGCTTTGGTCATTGGCAGGTTCGGCTACGGCGTGGACGCGAAGTTTCTCGGGGTTGCTCGCGTGCAGAACTGTACTCGGTGCGGCCGAAGCCGCCGGCATTCCCGCCACCGGGAAAGCCAATGCGACGTATCTGGAACCGCGCGAGCTGGCGCTGGGCACCGCGTTTAACCAAGTTGGAATCACGCTCGGCTCCGTGGCGGCGCCTCTCATCGTAACGCTGATGCAGCGACGCTACGGATGGCGATCCACATTCGCTTTGTGCGGAGCCCTCGGATTCCTGTGGATTCCTCTGTGGCTGTTCACGTCCAAACGCGTTCCGCCTGTAGCGGCGAAAAGCCCCATTCGTAAAGGCGGACGCGAACTCTTGCGCGATCCGCGCTTCTGGGGACTCGCCGTCGCCAATGCCTTCGTCATGACGCTGTACGCGCTGTGGAGCAATTGGACCACGCTGTACTTCGTTCAGGAGCGGCACATGACGCAGGACCAAGCCAACCGCGAATTCGCCTGGATCCCAGCGGTGTTCGCCACCGCCGGCGGATTTTTCGGCGGCGTGATGTCCTATCGCTGGATTCACGCCGGTATGAACGTACTCCGTGCGCGTTTGCGCATCTGCTGGATCTCGGCCGTGATCTTACTGGCGACGGCCGCGGTTCCGCTGATGCCCTATCCGGCCCTGGCGGCGGCCGCCATCAGTCTGAGCTTCTTCTGGACGCTGGCCATTAGCACCAACGTCTACGCGCTGCCCATCGATCTCTTTGGGCCGGCCCATGCCGGCTTGGGAGTAGCGGCCCTCACCTCATCCTTCGGACTGATGACCGCGTTTCTTTCCCCCTGGATCGGCGGCGTAGTCGACCGCGTGGGCTTCTCTCCCGTATGTGCAGTCCTAGCGGTAATGCCAGTATTAGGGGTGGCGATACTGCAGTGGACACTAAACGCCAAATGACGATTCGCAGCCCGCGCCTCGCGGATGTGGCTGTGATCGCCGCGATCCAGGCTGCTTCTCCGGAAACCGCCCAGTGGAATCCGCTCGATTATTTGAAGCACGATTGCCGCGTTTGCACCGTGAACGGTTGCGTCGCGGGCTATCTGGTCCAGCGGGAGGTCGCGCCCGGGGAGCGCGAAATCCTGAATCTGGCCGTCGATCCCGCCGAACGGCGTAAGGGGATTGCCCGCCAACTTTTGGCCGACGCCCTGGAGCGCGCACAAGGAGAATGGTTTCTAGAGGTTCGGGCGTCGAATACCGCCGCCATCCAACTCTATGAATCGGCTGGATTCCATCGCGCTGGGCGCCGTCCAAACTACTATGCCGATCCTGCCGAAGACGCTATTGTCATGAGATTCTTTTCATGATATTGTCATGGTGCACAGCGGGAGTCGTACGCCCGCGGTGATTGACCGAATGAGAGTCGTTTTAGCAAGACCCACCGAGCCCAAACAACACATTTTTAGCGACTCGGCGTGGCCCTCACGCGCCCTGAACGGCGGCGCTTCCAAACACAGAAAAAAGGAGAGGTGTCACTGATGGAGCAATATAACGAAGAGCTGAAAGCGCATCTGATGGCGACCGATCAGCAATTTCGTGACTTGGCTGAAGAACACGCCCAGTTCCATAAACAACTGGAAGTGATTGAAGCTAAGGAGCACTTGACCTTGGACGACGAGGCCGAGGAGATTCGCCTGAAGAAACAGAAGCTGCGTTTGAAGGACGAAATGAACGCCATTATGGCCCGGTACCGGGCTCAGAAGGTGGCATAACTTTTTAATTCGTCTTGTACGAAAAACTACCTGTCAGGTGCGCTGAAAACCTGATTCGAGGCCGGGCCGCGGTGAAACGCGATCCGGCCTTCGTGTTTCTAGCGAATACGTGTCCCCAACAAGCTTTTGTATAAGCGGTATAATTCAGGCCATAGCAGGGAGGCGCCCTATGCGAATCATGCAGGCGCGTTTTGTTGGGCGGGCGATGATGCTGGTGGCTGCGATCTTCCTCGTAGTTTCTCCGGGAATCGCCCAAAAAGGCGGCTCGACGGGTGCAGGCTCCGCCGCTCCGAGTCCTGGGAAAGGTACCCCCAGTCCTACTCCGACCCCTACTCCCACCCCCGGTAATATTCCGTCGACGCAGAGCCAGCCGCCTGTCAACACGCCGCAACCACCCCGTCCAATTTGGATCACCGGCCGGGTCCTGATGTACGACGGAGGAGCGCCCCCAGAATCTGTGACCATCGAGCGCCTCTGCTCGACCAATTCTGTTAGGGCCGAGGGATACACCGATTCCAAGGGCAGCTTTAGCTTGAATCTCGGTCAGAACAGCGGCGTCTTCGCCGACGCCAGCACCTCTTCTTTAGGACTGGACGGAACTTTCGGACTGGACGGCACGGCGGGCGCGCTGTCCAGCAACGGCGGTGCCACCGGAAGGAATAGCAACCAGTCGTTCGACCCTCTTCTTAATTGTGAGCTGCGCGCGCGCCTGCCTGGATATCGTTCCGATACCATTTCTCTCGCCGGGCGGCGTGTGCTCGACAGTCCCGACGTGGGCGTGATCCTGCTCTACCCGATTGCCGGCATTCAGGGCCTGATCGCTAGCGCTACTTCAGGCCAGGCGCCCAAAGACGCGCGGAAGGCTTACGAAAAAGGGCTCTCCGACATGAAGAAAAAAAAGCCGGATGAGGCAGAGCAGCAGTTCCGCAAGGCCGTGCAAGCCTACCCAAGGTATGCCGAGGGTTGGTTTGAATTGGGAAAGGTCCTCGAGCAGAGTGAGCGCTACCCGGAAGCGCGCGAAGCCTATGCCAGTGCACTGGTGGCGGATTCGAAGTTCGTCTATCCCTATCAGCAGCTTTACCGGATGGCATTGCGCGAGCAAAACTGGAAAGACGTGGCGGAGAAAACCGAACAGCTTACGCATCTGGACCCTTATGAGTTCCCAACCGCCTATTACTTCAACGCCCTGGCGCATTTTGAGTTGAAAGAATATGACGCGGCTGAAAAAAGCGCCCACCAGGCGGTAGAGGCGGATAGGAAACACTCGAATCCCAAGGCGAACTATTTGCTCGGCGCGATTCAGATCCAGACCAAGGATTGGACCGGAGCCGCGGAAAGCTTCCGGGCGTACTTGAAGGCCGCACCGGATGCGCCCGAAAAGGCGCAGGTGGAAAAAACTCTGGGCCAGTTGGACCAGCAGATCAGCCGCGTACAAACCGCTTCTCAAGATTCGGCCGCGCAACAATAGTTGCACAATTTGTTTTAGCGAGCGCGCTATAATTAAGGTTCCCCCGAGACACGAGGAAACCCGCCAATGGACGAAAAAGAACGCGCGCGAGCCCTGGGAGCAACCCTGGGCCAGATCGAAAAACAATTCGGTAAAGGATCCGTGATTCGCTTGGGCGCGCAAGCGGTGCAGGCTGTCCCCACTATTTCCACGGGGTCGATCTCGATCGACGTGGCGCTGGGCATCGGCGGATTCCCGCGCGGCCGCATCTCGGAAATCTTCGGCCCGGAATCCTCGGGCAAAACCACGGTCGCCCTGCAGGTGGCCGCCGAGGCCCAGAAGGTCGGCGGCATGGCTGCCTATATCGATGTTGAGCACGCGCTCGATCCGGTCTACGCCCGCAAACTTGGCGTGGATGTCGACAACCTTCTGGTCTCGCAGCCCGATTACGGCGAGCAGGCCTTGGAGATTACTAACGCGTTGATCACCTCCGGGTCGATCGATGTGCTGGTGGTGGATTCGGTGGCGGCCCTGGTGCCCAAAGCCGAATTGGACGGCGAGATGGGCGATAGTTTTATGGGTGTGCACGCGCGCCTGATGTCGCAGGCCATGCGCAAGCTCACCGGGATTGTCTCGAAGTCGAACACCTGCCTGATCTTCATCAACCAAATCCGCGAAAAGATCGGCGTGATGTTCGGGAATCCGGAAACCACCACCGGCGGCCGCGCCCTCAAATTCTATTCGAGCGTGCGGGCGGATATCCGCCGCATCGCCGCCATCAAGGACGGCGAAACCGTTACCGGCAACCGGACTAAGATCAAGATCGTCAAGAATAAGATGGCTCCGCCCTTCCGCGAAGCCGAATTTGACATTATCTACGGCGAAGGCATCTCCAAGGAAGGCGATCTGGTCGACCTGGGTGTGCAGCATAACCTGATCGAGAAGAGCGGCGCCTGGTATAGCTACAAAGGCGAGCGCATCGGACAGGGCCGCGAGAACGCCAAGCAATTCCTGCGCGAGAATTCTGACGTTTTCAAAAGGGTCGACACGGAATTGCGTAAGCAACTGGGTCTGGTGCGAGCCGAACAGCCGGCCGTGGTTCCTCCCGCCAGCGTTCCTCAGGCTGCGGCCGCAACGCGCGCGCGGACCTAGAAGCGCAAAGGGCGCGGCGCGGACCACGCCCGAGATTTAGATTTATCGCGCCGCACGTAGCTTGCCCGAAAGCGGGTTTTGCGCGATTTATAAAATAGAGCTAAATCCCGCACTGCCCACGACCTGGCCGTCCTGCAACCAGAGGCCCACTCCCTGCGTCCAATGCAGTGAGGAGAATCGGATCATGAAAGTTGGGAAACTGGGTAGCTTGCTGGCCATAGCGGCTCTCTCGGCTGCTTCATTTGCGTATGCTTCGGGGCCCGCGCCAGTCCAGAAATCGCTCGAGGAAAAAGTCCGCCACGAGATCAACATGCTGCCGTATTACGGCGTATTTGATGATATTTCGTTCCGCGTGGACGGCGACAAAGTCACACTGCTAGGGAAGGTATGGCAGCCGGTGCTGAAGCTAAATGCGGAAAGCGCGATAAAGAATATCGAAGGCGTCAAGCAGGTGGACGATCAGATCGAAGTCCTTCCGCTGTCGAACTTCGATGACCAGATTCGCATGCAAACCTTGCGCGCGATCTATGCGTATCCGGCGCTAAATCGTTACGTCTTAAATACGCATCCGACGATTCACATCATCGTGAAGAACGGTAATGTGACACTGACTGGCGTCGTGGCCAATAAGATGGACAAGGAAATGGCGTATATGCGTGCAAGCGGAATTCACGGAGTGTTTTCGGTGACCAATGACTTGCGCGTCGAGAACTAAGCAGCAGAACTAAGCACGACCTTGGATCACCCGGACGCAGTCACCCCCCGCTCGCGGGGAGTTTCCGGGATGGATCCACCGGCGGCCCCATCGCCTCCTGATCGGGCCGCCGTTTCTATTTGTAATCGCGCACAACGCAACGCGATACGAGCAACTTGAACTCAATGGCCGTGTCGCGTGCTGTGCGCTCCCGGATTCTAGCTATCGAGAGCCTGTTCGAAATCGGCCAGCAGATCTCGCCAATCTTCAATCCCCACCGATACCCGCACCAACCCATCGGTTACGCCCGCCTTGGCGAATTGCTCTTCCGTGAAGCCCGAGTGTGTCGTAGTCTTGGGATGGCATACCAGAGTTTCTACGCCTCCCAACGAAACGGCATTGTAAGCCAAGCGGAGTTTGCGCAAGAAATCGAATGCGGCCGGCTTGCCGCCATCCAGTTCCAGCGAAAACATCGCGCCGGGAAAATCGCACTGCGCCTTGTGAATGCGTATCTGGCTGGCATCGTCGAACAACGTGGGATAGTGAACCTTGTGGATTTTGGGGTGCGACGCCAGCCGCTCGGCAATGCGCTGCGCATTCTTGCTCGCGCGGTTCATCCGCAAGCGCACCGTGGGCAGCCGCGATGCGAGCATCCAGCACTCGTCCGGTTGCAGGATATTGCCAAACATATTGCGCTTCAGGCGCATCTTGCGAACCAGCTCGGGGTCTGTCGCCAGCGCGACGCCACCAATTAGATCGCTGAATCCGGAAAGGTACTTGGTCGCCGAGTACAACACCAGATGCGCGCCCAGATCCAGCGGATGTTGAAACGTCGGGCCGAGTAGCGTGTTGTCAACCATCACCAAAGGTGGCTCGCCTGAGCGCGCCGAACCTGCCTGAGCCGCGCTAAGGATATCGGTCATCGTCAGCGTGGGATTGGCGGGCGTCTCGATCAGAATGACGCGCAGGTTCGGAGTCGTACGGATTGCGTTCTCGATGCCTGCGGTATCGCCGGCCTCGACCGCGATACTAGGCACGCCCCAGGAGTCGAGAAACCCTTCAATGAGCGACTGTGTGCCCCCGTAGATCGGCACCGTGTAGACGATCGCGTCGCCCGGGCGCATAAAGGTGAACAGCGCGGTAGTGATTGCGGCCATGCCGGAGTTGAAAACGATCGCCGCGCGCGCGCCGTGTTCAAGCGGCACGATCTGGCTCTCGAAGATTTCCGCGTTGGGGTGATTGAAGCGTGAGTAAATGAGATCCGGCTGTTCGCCTGGTTGTGGTTTGGCCCGTCCGGCCACTAGGTCGAAGGCGCGCTCAGCCGCCTCGGGACTCGAAAAGACATAGGTAGAACTGCGAAATACAGCAGGCCGGGCCGAGCCGACCGATAAGCGTGGGTCGAATCCGCGCGTCAGTACTTCTGTGGAAGATCGCAACCCGGGTTTTTCGTCTGCCATCACTTGAAGTGTAACTCCCTGTGGCAGTTGGCCCCCGGCTATGATGGGCACCCCTTAGTACGTTCGTATATCAGGCGATACCGGAGGTTAAATAGGGACAATTGCTAATTGGGCGTCCTGCCCTGCCCTTCTACAATGCAGTTATGAGCGTGCAGGTTAGTAGCAGACCGGGTAAGGGGCAGTACTCGGAAGCAGAGGCCGCCGAGCAGTTGGGGATCTCAGTTATCCAACTTCGCACCATGATTCGTAGCCACGTGGTGGACAAAGATGAGGACCTAAACAATGTTTCGGTCCACACCTTCCAGCCGTCGGACTTGCTGATTTTGCGGCTCCTGACAGGCAAGCAGACGAATTCAGATCCGCGCTAGCCCCTCTATCGCCAAGGCCAACAGGAACCCAACTGTCGCAGACAAAAAGCCGCGCGTTGCTTCAGGGACATGTTTGCGGTTTGAGTCGGATCGTAGACAGCGGCACATAGGAACGCCGTAATTGCCACGGTCCCAATAATTGCCAACGCCGCCGCGATCATCCGATCGTTTCCTCTTGCTAGAATCATAGCTTCTTCAATCCTTCAGGAGGCGCTTCCTTGGCACAACTCGGTTTTCTTGGGCTCGGCATCATGGGTTATCGCATGGCCGGCCATCTTCTCAAAGCTGGTCACGAGGTCGCATTGTGGTCGCACACCGGCAGCAAGGCGCAGCAACTTGCGAAATCCGGCAAAGGCACCGCCGTCGCGACGCCGCGTGAAGTGGCCGAGCGTGCCGATTACATTTTTTACTGCGTGGGCGATACCGCCATGGCACGGAAGATCGCCGTCGGATCGGGAGGCCTGATCGAAACGGTGCGCAAGGACGCGATCATCTGCGATTGCAGCTCCATCGCTCCCGAAGCCAGTATCGAACTGAATAAGGCATTCGCCGCTAAGGGAGCGCATTTCCTCGATTCGCCAGTGACCGGTTCCACGGGCGGGGCCGAGAAGGCCACGCTGACCTTCATGATCGGCGGCGATAAGGCCGTTTTCGAGCGCGCTAAGCCCTATATGGAAATCATGGGCAAGCTGTTTTACTATTGCGGGCCGGCTGGCCAGGGCTTGAAAGCCAAGGTCACGCAGAACCTGGTGGGCGCCAGCATCCTGCAATGTTTCGCCGAAGGCCTGGTGCTCGCGACCAAGGCCGGCATCGCGCCGGAGTTAATGATCGAGATCCTGGAGAATAGCGCGGCCAAGAGCGGTCTGGCAACATATAAGGCGCCATTCATCCTGAACCGCGATTTCACCACCAATTTCTCCGCCAAGTGGATGCATAAAGATGTCGGATTCGCCCTGGATCTAGCGGAATCATTGGACTTACCCCTTCCGGTTACGGCTGTCACCCACCAGATGCTCCAGGCCACCATCGCCAAAGGCTGGGGCGACGATGATTTCTGCTCGGCAATCCGTGTTTTGGAAGACTGGGCCAAGATTATCGTGACGAAATCGTAGTCCTAGTACTATTTTGTATCCGCTATATCGTTTTATAACAATTAGTTACAACGTTTTTTCTCGGCGTCTACAAAAAACTGTTGCGTTCCAGGGGGAACTATACTATTATTGGAATCAAGCCGGGGAGGGTAACTCCCACCAAAGCGAGACTAACCTCATTAAAGACCCCTGAAGCAACCTCCCCGGCGCCCCTTTAAAAAGAACCTCCCCAAAAGAAAAATAGAGCCAGTAAGCACCGGAAGCAGTAACCAATGAGACCGGATGCTATCATCGGAGCGAGTGACTCTCCTGACGCTTCTGGGATCCACCGGATCCATCGGTACCAGCACTCTGGATGTAGTTCGTATGTGGCCCGATCGTTTCGGCGTCTATGCCCTGGCTGCGGGTCGAAACGTCGAGCTGCTGGCCCGCCAAATCGCTGAATTCCGGCCCAAAGCGGTCGTCGTAGCCGATGAAAGTGCACTCGGCGAATTGCGGACGATCCTCAAAGACAACAACACTCCGATCCCCGAATTGGCCACCGGCCCCCGCGCGCTTGTCGACGCGGCGACCGCGCCGGAAGCGGGTTTCGTGATGTCGGCCATCGTTGGCGTGGACGGCCTGGAAGCAACTTACGAGGCTGTCCGCCGAAAGAAGCGCGTCGGGCTCGCCAACAAGGAAGTGTTGGTTGCAGGCGGCGAGCTGGTGATGCAAGCGCGCCGCGAATCGGGCGCCGAACTTATCCCGGTCGATAGCGAACACAACGGCGCACATCAGTGTTTGCGCGCTGGTCTTCGCAGCGAAGTTTCGAAGTTGATTCTGACCGCGTCGGGAGGCCCATTTCGAAGGACTGCGAGGGAACAGTTGGCCTCCGTAACGCCGGAGCAGGCTCTGAATCATCCTACATGGAAGATGGGCAAGCGGATCACAGTCGATTCAGCCACGTTGATGAACAAAGGGTTCGAGGTAATCGAAGCCTGCTGGCTGTTCGATTTCCCGCCGAAGGATGTAGAGGTTGTGGTCCATCCGGAATCCAAGGTCCACGCGCTGGTCGAGTACTTGGATGGCAGCGTCATCGCCCAGGTATGTGCCACCGACATGCGGATGCCGATTCAATACGCCATGACATACCCTGAGCGAGCGGCCGCGCCCGTGCCACGTTTGGATTGGAGCCAGGCGGCGAACTGGAGTTTCGAGCCGCCGGATTATCAAAAGTTTCCGCTGTTGGGGATGGCGTACGAAGCTATTTCCGCAGGTGGATCGGCTACTGCCACGCTGAACGCGGCCGATGAGATTGCCGTGGAAGCGTTTCTGGCCGGGAGTATTCCCTTCCCCGGCATCGCGGCGACGGTAGCCGAGTGTTTGCAACAGGTTCCCGTACGAAAGCTGACTTCAGTGGGGGAATTGTTGGACCTCGACCAGGAATCGCGCCGGGTTGCTAAGCACGTCATCGCGGCGCGTTGGGGCGAAAAAGTTCCAACCGGAGTCGCGGCGCGAACGTAAAGTATAGTAGGTAGAGTAACGGGCAAATGGTCTCTGTACTACAAGATTTCTGGTGGTTCCTGGTCCTGATCGGGGTCATGATCCTGCTCCACGAGCTGGGTCACTATCTGGTCGGCCGCTTCTTCGACGTCAAGATCGACGCATTCAGCATCGGTTTCGGTCCGCGTTTATTCGGATTCCGTCGCGGCGAAACAGACTTCAAGGTTTGCCTGATCCTGTTCGGCGGATACGTGAAGTTCGCAGGCGAGCAGCCGGGCGACGAGCAGGCCGAGGATCCCCGTGCCCTGCCGTCCAAGCCCCGCTGGCAGCGACTGTGCATCACATTTGCCGGACCGGCCACGAATGTCATCCTTGCAATCGCATTGCTGACGGGCCTGTACATGGTGGAGTACCCGAAGCTCCCCATGCCGCCGGATCCGACGGTGGGATATGTGGCTCCCGACGGCCCAGCGGCCAAAGCTGGGGTCAAAGAAGGCGATAAAGTAGTGCAAATCGATGGCGTCATGGATCCCACCTGGGAGACTATCGCCCTGCAAGAAATCGCCAGCGCCAAGCGGCCCATGGATGTATGGGTGGTGCGCGACGGCCAGAGACTCAATTTCTCCGTGACGCCCGTGTATGACGATAAGCAGCACGTGGGAATCGCGGGTTGGATGCAATCCACGCCGGTTCAGGTAAGCGGCTATTGCTGCAATATAGAAGTCGCCAAGCAGGCCGGCCTGAAAAAAGGCGACACGTTCGTCAGCATCAACGGCAAGCCGGTCCGCACTTCGATGAAGTTGCTGGATTTGATAGCCGAGACGAAGGGATCGCCCGCTGATCTCGTATATTTGCGCGACGGCAAGGAATATCACACCACCGTCAAGCCTGTTTGGAGCGATTATCAGGGGAGCAAAGCTTGGCGCATCGGCGCAGGTTTGGAATCGCCCGTCGAGATCGTCAAGCTGCCGTTCCGCGAAGCCCTGGCCGAATCCTGGCGCCAGAACGTGCAGAGCACCAAGCTGATTTACCAGTTCCTGCAGGGAATCGCCGAGCGGCGTATGTCGGCAAAGGGACTGTCCGGCCCCATCGGGATTGCCCAGCTTTCCGGGCAAGCAGCCCGCGAAGGCCCGGCGGTTTATATCGGACTGATGGCGGCCGTGAGCCTGAACCTGGCGATTTTCAACCTGCTTCCGATTCCCATCCTGGATGGAGGCGTCATGCTCATGCTGGCGGTGGAAATGCTGCTGCGGCGCGACCTGAGTCTGCGGATCAAGGAAGCTATCGTGCGGGTAGGATTCGTGTTCCTCATGATGGTGGTGGTGTTCGTGCTGTATAACGACATCGCCAAAATGCTCCCGCAGGGTTAACGAGATGCTGCCTCAGGGGTAACCCCGGGGCAGCCTATCCCGCCTACAATTGCGGACTCTGTGACACAATAGCAGAGACTCCGGTTTTTCTCGCATGCCCCAACCCAACGTACCTGATTCGCCTGAGGCGTCTCCGGCCGACACCTCGTTCGGCGATATCCTGACTCAATTCGAACAAGCCCACCATGCCGGTGGTGAACGCGTCGAAGGCACAGTGGTGTCGGTGACGCCCGACGGCGTCTTCGTCGACATCGGCCGCAAGATGGATGGCATGCTGCCACCCGCGCCCGAGCTGAAGCCCGGCATCAAGGTTATCGTCTCCATCCGGGGGCGTGATGAATCGGGCACCTATCTCCTATCGACGATCAAGGTCGAGACGCCTAAAGATTGGACTGGCCTCGAAGCAGCATTCGCGGAGAAGCGCACCATTGGCGGCACAGTGCTCGAAGTCGTCAAGGGCGGCCTGCGCGTGGATGTGGGTGTGCGCGCCTTCATGCCGGCTTCCCGCAGTGGCGCGCGCGAGCTCGCCGATATGGAGAAGCTGGTGGGCCAGCAGATCGAGTGCCGCATCACCAAGATCAACGCCACCGAGGAAGATGTCGTCGTCGACCGGCGCGTGATTCTGGAGGAACGGGAACGACAGGCCAAGGAAGAAGCCTTCGACAAGTTGGAAGAGGGCGCTATCCTCCGCGGCACGGTACGTTCGCTCACCGATTTCGGCGCCTTTGTCGATCTGGGCGGCGTGGATGGACTGCTGCACGTCTCCGACATGAGCTACTCGCGCAACGTGAAGCCCGGCGAGGTGGTCAAGGTAGGCGAGGAACTCGAAGTCAAGATCCTCAAAATCAGCAAAGATACCCGTAAGATTTCGCTGGGGCTCAAGCAGCTCTCGCCCGATCCGTGGACGCTGGCAGTTTCGAAATACACCCAAGGCGAACGCCTCCGGGGAAAAGTCTCGCGCGTGCTGGATTTTGGCGCGTTCGTTGAGCTCGAACCGGGCGTGGAAGGGCTGATCCACGTTTCGGAGATGTCCTGGAGCAAGAAGAACGTCCGCGCGGTGGACGTTCTCAAGCCCGGCGAAGTAGTTGACGTAGTTGTCCTAAACGTCAGCCCGGCCGAGAAGCGGATCGCACTGGGTCTGAAGCAGGCGCTGGGCGATCCCTGGGAAGATGCGTTGAAGAAGTTTCCCGTGGGTACGGCGGTCGAAGCGCCCGTAACCAGCCTGGCCAAGTTTGGAGCGTTCGTCGAATTGGGTGAAGGCATCGAAGGCATGATCCACATCGCCGACATCACCGGCGAGAAGCGGCTGAACCATCCCAATGAAGTCCTGAAACAGGGGCAGACGGTCAAAGCTGTGGTCCTCGAAGCCGACAAGGAACGCCGGCGTTTCCGCTTGGGCATGAAGCAGCTGGAGCCCACCAGCATCGACGAGTACCTGGCCGAGCACAAGGCCGGCGAGATTGTCAGCGGACGAGTCGTGAATGTCTCCGGCGATCGCATGAAGGTGGAATTGGGCGAAGGCGTCACGGCGTTTGCACCTGTCCCTGAGCAGCGCAACGAAGCTGTCGCCGGAGCGCAGAAAGCTGATCTCTCTTCGCTGACTGCGATGCTGACCCAGAAATGGAAATCAGGGGGCGGCGCCGCGGAATCCGCCGAGGCCGTCCGCGCAGGTCAGATCCGTAGCTTTAAGATCGTCCAGATCGATACTGAGAAGAAGCGCATCGATCTGGAGTTTCAGGCCTAAGCTTAAGAAATATCACCTGTTATTGCCTTGGCCGTGACCTTTTGGGCGAGCCGCCGTCCAATATACTGTGTAGTGCTGACGTGACCCACGGAGCCGCCTCTTTGGCCCATAAAGCGGGCTTTCACACAGACGAAAAGGCGCTCATACAGGCTGCTCAGAAAGGCGATCAGGACGCCTTTGGACAACTTGTACGCGCCTATGACCAAAGTGTGCTCCGGCTTGCGATGAATCTGCTGCGGTCGCCCGAGGACGCGCAGGATGTTTACCAGGAAGCGTTCTTGCGGGTGTATCGCAATCTGAATAACTTCCGGTTCGATTGCAGTTTTCACACCTGGCTGTATCGAATTGTGACTAACTTGTGCCTGGATCACATGCGGAAGCGGAAGGTGCGTAAAGAAGAGTCGTCGCTGGTCGAAGGATCGGACGGCCCCGTGGACCGGATGGACACGCTGCAGGAATCGCGGGCGGAAAGCGACCCGCAGCGGACGATGTTCGCCGGAGAATTGCGGGAGCGCATTCAGAAGGCGCTCAGTGAATTGAGCGCGCGGGAGCGGATGGTTTTCGAGCTTCGGCATTACCAGGGGTTGAAACTGCGGAATATCGGCGAGATTCTCGGGACCACTGAAGAAGCCGCCAAGAATTGTTTATTCCGGGCGACGCAGAAGATGCGAGTAGCCCTCGGAGATTTCGTATGAACACGTGTGAAAAAGTACGGGAGCAGCTAAGTTTGTTGCTCTACGGCGAGTTGTCGTTTGATGAAGAAGGGGCTGTCGACACTCACCTGGAGGGCTGTACAGAGTGCCGCGCGGCGCTAGAGCGGGAACGCGAGATCCACGCGGCTTTCGATCGGGCAGAGATCGAACCACCCGCGTCCGTGCTCTGGGAATCCCGGCAGAATCTCCAGCGTCAGATCGCAGCGGAACATGCGCCAGTGTATCGGGTGAGCTGGTGGGATCAGTTCCTGGACACAAGATGGCTGAAATCGGCGGGAGCCCTGGCGCTGCTGAGTATCGGATTTTTCGGCGCGCGGATGTTTCCGAATCTGGGCTTGGGAGTTACGGGAATGTCCCTGATGGATCCGGGCGCGCAGCGTGTGCGGTCGGTGGAACCGGCACCCAATGGCGGCGTTCAGATTGTCCTCGATGAAACTCGCCAACGTGTTGTATCCGGCGGTTTAGACGACCAGAACATCCGCGTATTGTTGCTCTCGGCGGCGAAGGATCCGTCCGATCCGGGCTTGCGGTATGAGACGGTGGGGATCCTGAACGACCGGGCCCAAACGGCCGAAGTACGGGACACCTTGATTTACGCGCTGGAGCATGACGAGAATGCCGGTGTGCGCCTGAAGGCCATGGACGGGTTGAAGCCTTTTGTGCAGCAGGCCGAGGTTCGCAAGGCGCTGGCGGGTGTGCTGCTCTCGGACGGCAACCCGGGCATGCGCACCCAAGCGATCGACTTGCTGACGCAGGGAGTCGGCGATTCGACGAGCAATGGTCTCGATCGTGATGTTATCGGAACTCTGCAAGAGTTGATGAATCACGAAAACAATGCTTACGTGCGGCAGCGCGGGGAACGCGTGCTGCAGTTAGTTAACGCTTCACAGGAAACCTACTGATGAAATTGCCTATCGCCAGTTTGTTGATGGCGACCGCGGTAGTTGTGACTGCCCAGGAAGCTCCGGTAACCCGCGAAGGCGCCTACTGGGTAGGGAGCGTTGGCGATTCCTTTGGGATAGCCGCCCAGGCCCGTCTTCAGGTCAATACCCGGGGCAACGTCACCGTGCGGCGGGAAGCGGGCGATCAGGTGACCTATCGCGTCCGCCAGCGGGTGAGGGCGGCGAATGAGGAGCAGGCGCGCGCCCTATTGGGCGGCGGCGTGAAGCAGGTGAGCTCGGCGCGAGGACGCGTCGTGCTGGAACTCCAGCCGATCTCTGCGGGGATGGTCAAAACCGATATCGAGATCGGCGTGCCGGCCCAGGTTTCCATGGTGATCGTCCAAACCGATCTGGGTGGAATCAATGTGGCCGACTTCGATGGGGCGGTCCAGCTACGAACCGGAGGCGGCGATATCCAGCTGGGTAAGATCGGTGGAACGGTGCAGTGTTTTTCTGGCGCCGGCGAGGTGATCATCGAGCGAGCGGGTGGCGCGATTAATTGCACCACTGCGGGCGGGAACATGGCGGTTCGTGACGCCGGGGGCTCGGTCGCGCTCTCGAATCAAATGGGCGGCAATATCCGCGTCGACAAGGCCGCGGGCGACGTGCGGGCACATTCGGCGCAAGGTATGATCGAGGTCGGCCAGGCTGGGGGTGCCGTGTTCGCGGATACCCAAGGAGGATTCATCCAGGTAGGCTCGGCTCGCGGAGTTCAGGCAGAATCGATGGCCGGTACGGTGCGAGTGAAGAATGACTCCGGTCCGATGAACTTGGCTGCCATGGCGGGCAACATTCTGGCCGAGCTGCTCAGTGGGGCGCGGATGCAGGATTCGTCGCTGGTTGCGGGCACGGGTGACATTACCGTTCTGATCCCGTCCAACCTGGCGGTGTCGGTTATGGCGAGAAACAGCACGGGCGGGACGCCGCGCATTGTGTCCGACTTCCCGGAGATTCGGGTGACGCCTTCTAAATTTTTCCAGGCGCCGATGGTCGGCCAGGGCAGCATTAACGGCGGCGGGCCGGTGCTGAATCTGAATGTTTCGAGTGGCGTAATCTACCTTCGCCGGAAGTGACTATGGGGCGGGAATATGTGGAATAGAGTTCTTCTTGCTGCCGTTATGACCATGGGTCTGGCGATGAGCCAGGGACTTGGCAGCTTTCTAGGCGTGGGAATTCAAGAGATCGACAGCAATCGCGCGAAGGAGCTGAAGCTGCCCGACGACGCCGGCGTGGAAGTCACCCGCATCGCTCCGGATAGCCCCGCGGAGAAAGCCGGCATCAAGACCGGCGACGTCGTCACGCAATACAATGGCCAGCGAGTGGAAAACATGGAGCAATTTTCCCGCATGGTGCGCGAGACGCCGGCCGGGCGCGAGGTGAAGATCGGGATCGTTCGCAATGGTGCGCCGCAGACGGTCACGGCTAAAATCGTTGGCCGCCCCGTTATCACCGGCCAGCTCATTCCGGCCCCGGTTCAAAATCCATTCGAACTGCGCTTTCCGGATATGCCGCAGAGTCGCATGACCTGGCGCAGCACGGTGCTGGGCGTCGAAGCGGAAGCGCTGGATGGGCAGCTGGCCGAGTTCTTCGGCGTGCAGGAAGGCGTTCTAGTTCGCGCCGTGACCAAGGGTTCTTCGGCGGACAAGGCGGGAATCAAGGCCGGTGATGTAATTGTGCGCGTGGACGACGCCAAGGTGTCGACCCCAGCGGATATCTCCAATCGTCTGCGCGGTCTGCGCGGCCGTTCGGTGTCCGTGGTGGTGGTGCGAGAGCGTAAGGAAATCAACGTAATGTTGTCTGCCATGACCAGGCCTGAACGGAGCGTGGGCGCTCTCTGGCAGCTCATGCGGCCTGCGTTTGAATAGACGCCCGTACCGGATCAGGGTGATGTCCTCCCGAAGGCCAGAGTTTAGCCATCATCACTCTGAGCCGCAGGATCGCTTGCGTCCTCAGCTGCGAAATGCGCGATTCATGCAAGCCGACAATCTTGGCTATTTCCCGCAACGTCAGTTCACCGTGATAGTACAGACTTAAGACGGTCTTCTCCATAGCCGGAATTCCGGAGATGGCCTTGGCCAAAACACGCAGAAGTTCGCTGCGCTCGAGCAGCGCGGAAGGCAACTCCTTGGGATCGCCTGAAACAAATCGGAGTAGATCGCCGTTCTCCGAATCCCCAGGTCCTCCCGACTCCAACCGTCCGAGGTTCAATCCGCTGGTGTCGACCTGCCACTTGTGATAGCCCTCGACCGTCAGGTTGAGTTCGGCGGCAATCTCGGCTTCCTCGGGTACCCGCTGTAAGCGCTGTTCTGTCACCGCGATGGCAGCATCGATTTGCTTGGCGTGCCTGCGTTGCGTGCGGGGCGCCCAATCCAACCGGCGCAAGCTATCTAAAATCTGTCCTTTGATCCTATGCTCGGCGAACGTCTTCAGGTAGACATGGCGGGACGGGTCGAAATGATCCACGGCCGAAATAAGGCCCAGCATCCCGGTCGATACGAGATCGTCCAGACTCACATTTTCAGGCAGGCGACTATGAATCCTGCGAGCCAGCATGCGGACTTGGGGCACGTGCTCCAGGATCAGGTTCTCGCGCTTTTCCACGCGGACTTTTTCCGTGCGGTCAACACATTTAACGGACTCGGCGACGTTCATGATGATGGCTCTCCGGCCTGATAAGGGCAATTGCGGCCCCACATGTGCGAGGCCCGTCGGAATAGCGACAAGTGTCCTGAATGCACCCTATTGAGCCTTACGGAACGGAATCATGTGCGCGGTTTTCACCGGAGTGCGGGACTCCAAAAGCGCCACATTCTTAGCACTGGCACTTTCGTGGCGGAGCTTCATCGGCTGGCGTAAGGGGAAGCCGAATCCATGCTTCGGTAGCAACCCTATGCCTGTATAAGCGATTCATATGAGGCTCATCCACAGATATATGACTTAATATATGAATATATGCGCGTATTTTTGACGCTGTTCCTGGCAGCCGTGGCGGTTCAGGCTCAAAAGGCTCCGGGTTTCGATCTAGGAGCGCTGAATCGCAATGTGGACCCGTGTGCGAACTTCTATCAGTACGCGTGCGGCGGCTGGATGACGGCCAATCCCGTGCCCGGCGACGCCTCGCGATGGGGACGCTTCGACACTTTGCAGGACCAGAACCGGCTCCTGCTCAAAAACGTGCTGGAGGCGGCGTCGGCCGATCGTCCCAACCGCAGCGCCACCGAGCAAAAGATCGGCGATTTTTATGCAGCTTGCATGGATGAGAAGAATCTGAATGCGCGCGGGCTGGAAGCGATCCAGCGCGATCTTAACCGGATCGCGGTGATCCAGGACCGGAAGGAGCTCACCGATGTGGTGGTGTACATGTTCCGCATCGGCTCGTGGCCTTTCTTTCGCTTCGGCTCCGAGCAGGACGCTAAAGATTCGACGCGTGTAATCGCCGCACTAGATCAAGGAGGATTGGGATTACCTGACCGCGATTACTACCTCAAAACGGACGAGAAGTCCGTGGACTTGCGAAATAAGTATCTGGCGCACGTTCAGACCGTATTCGAGCTCCTCGGTTTGCCGACGGCGGACGCGCAGAAGAAGGCGGCTGTGGTGATGGCCATCGAAACGGAGCTGGCCAAGGATTCGCTGGATCGCGTTTCGCGCCGCGATCCGGAGAAAAGATATCACAAGATGACAGTGGCGGAGTTGATGGCGCTGGCCCCGGCCTTGGATTGGACCAGGTTCCTGCAAAACCTGGGCGCTCCGGCGATCGGCAGCCTCAACGTTGTAGTGCCGGATTTCGCACGCGCCGTGAACGCCGTCATTGAGCAGCAGCCTCTGGAGAATCTGAAGACTTATCTCACCTGGAATCTGGTGCGCGACAACTCTCTATTCCTCCCGGACTCGTTCCAGCAGGCCAGCTTCGACTTCTACGAGAAAACTTTAAAGGGAGCCAAGGAGATGCGTGCCCGCTGGAAGCGCTGCGTGGATCTTACCGACGAGCAGTTGCCGGACGCCCTGGGAAAGACGTTTGTCGAGAAGACCCTGGGAGACACCGGCAAGAAGCGCACTCAGGAGATGGTGGCGGCCATCGAAAAGGCGCTGGAGAAAGATATCCGCAGCCTGGATTGGATGACACCCAAGACCAAGGACCAGGCGATCGTAAAGCTGCACGGGATCACCAACAAGATCGGGAACAAGAGCAAGTGGCTGGATTATTCAGGCGTACCGATCGTGCGTAACGATCCCTACGCGAATACCGCGCGCACCAGTACATTCGAACTAGCCCGCGAGCTGGGCAAGATCGGCAAGCCCGTGGACAAGACGGATTGGGACATGAGCCAGCCCACGGTGAACGCCTACTACGATCCGCAGCACAACGACATTAATTTCCCCGCCGGCATACTGCAACCTCCGTTCTACGACAATAAGATCGACGATGCCGTGAATTACGGCGCCATCGGTGCCGTGATCGGCCACGAACTGACGCACGGTTTCGATGATGAGGGCCGGCAATTCGACGCCAAAGGCAACCTGCGCGACTGGTGGACCGGCGAGGATGCCAAGGCGTTCAACCAGCGCGCCGACTGCGTGGTCGACCAGTACAGCGGATATAGTCCGGTTCCGGGGGTGAATCTGAACGGCAAGCTCACTCTGGGCGAGAACACGGCTGACAATGGCGGCCTACGCGTCGCCTACATGGCCTTGATGGACACGCTCGGCGGCAAACAGCCTCCCAAGATCGATGGATTCACCGCCGAGCAGCGGTTCTTTCTTGGCTGGGCGCAGGTGTGGTGTAACAACGTGACCGAGGAAGCATCCCGCTTGCGGGCGCAAACCGATCCGCATAGTCCCGGTGAATTTCGGGTGAATGGGGTGGTCTCGAATATGCCAGAATTCCAGAGGGCTTTCGCTTGCCGCGTAAACCAGCCTATGGTGCGTGGACCTGCTTGCAGGGTCTGGTAGTTCGTCAGGAAAGCGCTTCCACTGTCGTGGTACCGTACTGCGACAATAGTCCATATGGACGAACAACCGCAGTCGCGGCCAAGCCTGGCGACAGTGGTTCTGTTCGCCGCCATCGCCGGCCTTTTCATCGCCCAGATCTTCACTATCCGAACCCTGTGGTCTACTGGAGCCAAACTGGCCGCAGTGCAAGGCGATCAGTCCAAGGTTCGCGAAATGGTCGAGGGCGAGGTCGCCCAGCTTCGCGAAGCTGCCGCCCAAGCCGCGGCAATCTCCGATGCCGAGCGTCAGAAAGCCCTCGACGAGGTGCGTGACGAGGTCGAAAAGGCTCGCCGGCAAGCCCGCGGCGTCGCCGGCAAGGTCAAAGAAGAAACCATGAAGAGCGTGGAGGACCTCGCCACGCGCGTGAACGTCAGTGAATCCAGGCTCAAACAGCATCAGGAGACGGACGCCCGAGTCAATAACGAGATCACCAGCCTGAAGCAGGCCACCAACTCGGCGCAATCGAACATCAGCGATGTCTCTACCGAGGTCAAGCAGGTACGGACGGAAATCGCGAGTACGCAGGGCCAATTGGAGCGCACCATCGCGGATTTGAAGCGCGTCCCCGGCGACATGGGCGTGCTGAGCGGGCTGATCGCAACCAACGCGAGGGAGATCGATGCTCTCAAGCAGCTCGGCGACCGGAACTATATCGAATTCACGCTATACAAAGGCAAAGAGCCGGTCAAGCTGGGCGATGTTTCGGTCCTGCTAAAGAAGGCCGACGTCAAAGCCAGCCTCTACACTCTGGAACTCCGGGTGGACGACCGCAAGATCGAGAAAAAAGACAGGTCGGCGAATGAGCCCTTGCAATTCTACGTGGGTGCTAGCCGCCAGCCGCACGAACTGGTGGTTAACGAGGTGGGGAAGGACCTGATCGTCGGGTATCTGGCCACGCCCAAGGCGCCGGGCGCCCGCCCCTGACGTCGCCAGCGTAAGAGCATGCCCGTCCAGGCACATGAGCCTGTTACACTAACGTTTTCTATGGCCATCAGTAAAGAATTGCTGGAAATCCTGGTTTGCCCGCTTTGCAAGGCGCCGGTGGAACTAAAACAGGACCAGAGCGGCCTGAAGTGCGTCGAATGCAAGAGAGTGTATCCCATTCGCGACGACATCCCGGTGATGTTGGTCGACGAGGCACGAATCGAAGAATAAACACGCGTGGCCAACTTGCTGGAGCGGCTGCCGTCTGGCTCGCGGATCGGCGTGATCCGTCTGCGCTCCCTGGGCGACTGTGTGCTCACGACTCCGGCACTGGCACTGCTCAAAGCTTATCGTCCAGATCTGAGGATTGGGGTGGTGGTCGAAGACCGGTTTGGGGCGGTGTTCGAAGATAGTCCGCAAGTGAATGACATTCTGTCGCCATCTGCACGCGCCCTTGCGAAGTGGAAACCTCAGATGGCGCTGAACTTTCACGGTGGATCGCGCAGCATTTGGCTGACGGCTACTTCTGGGGCTCAAATCAAGGCCGGATTCGCGCATCACGCCTACAGTTTTCTTTATACCGACAAAATCCCACGCGCACAGGAAATTTTAGGGGATGCCCGCCGCGTACACACAGCCGAACATCTCGCTTCCGCGATGTTCTGGATGGGCGTGCCCCGCACCGAGATCCCGCGCGCGCAATTGGCGGCTGCGCCGGCAGTGCAGGCGGGCGCGTATGCCGTGATTCATCCGTTCGCGTCGACTCCCCACAAAACCTGGCCGGCCGAGCGCTTCCGCGCAGTCGCCGACCATCTGCGGGACAAGGCCGGGCTGATGCCTATTTTCCTGGCTGGCCCAGATGATGATCCGAGCGCGTTCGCCAGCTTCCGCGTGATCCGCAATGCGCCTCTGGGTGAAGTGAAGAGCCTGATGGCCGGCGCCCAATTGTTCATCGGCAACGACAGCGGCCCGGCGCACATCGCGGCTGCCTTCGGAGTGCCGGTGGTGGTGCTGTTCGGACCGAGCGATCCGGTGAATTGGGCGCCCTGGCGAACCGAAGGACAGGTTCTGACGAATTCCGCAGGCATCGGGCGTATCGCAGTCGAGGAAGTGATCGCCGCGGCGGAAGCGTTGAGGGTACGCGCGTGAGCGAGCTGGGACGGCTGCTCCAATATTCGAAGCGGTACGTTGGGCTCCTGGTGTTATCGGTCGTGCTGATGGCATGTGTGGGCGCAACGACAGCGCTCACCGTGGGCTTGATCGGTCCAATTTTCGATCGGGTTCTGAACCCCAACTCGCCCGAATCGCCAGTGGTGCTGTTCACGATCCCGTTCTGGAATCATCCGGTCTATCTCGACAGTTTGATGCCTGCCAACGTCCATAATGTCTGGACCATGGTCGCCGTAGGAATCCTCGCCGTATTCCTGATCAAAGGACTATGCGACTACGCCGGGAATTATCTTGTGAACTACGTCGGATTGTCGGCCGTCACGGATTTGCGCCAGGATGTTTTCGATCGCGTCGTCCATCAGGATGCACATTTTTTCGAATCCAACTCCACCGCACGGGTTATGTCGTCCATCATGAACGACCTCGAAAAGATCCAGGTGGCAATGTCGAACATTCTGGCCGATCTGCTGCGCCAGAGTTTCATCTTCTTGGCTTTGGGAGTCAGAATCCTGCAAACCGACTGGAAACTGGCTTTGGCCAGCCTGACGGTTCTGCCATTCGTGATGCTGCCGACTCTGCGTTTAGGCCGCCGCATCCGGCGAACAACGCGCAGCGCGCAGGACAACACTGCGGAGCTTAATCAAGTGTTGCAGGAGACGCTGAGTGGCCATCAGGTGGTGAAGTCCTTTGGCGCCGAAGAGATTCAGTCCAACCGGTTCCAGGACCGCGCCGAACGCTTACGACGCAGCAATCTGCGTTATGTCGCGCAGCAGGCCGTGGCATCGCCGGTAATCGAGTTCTTCGCAGCGCTAACCATCGTCGTGTTGCTGGCCTACGCCCGCAACCAAATCAAGGCTGGAAACATGAGTACGGGAGAATTCACCAGCTTCGTGATCGCGCTGTTTTTGTTATATGAGCCTGTGAAGCGTCTTACCGGTATCCACAACATCTTTCAGCAGGCGCTGGGAGCGTCTCAGAAAGTATTCGAGTATCTGGATCGCGATCTACAGGTGCAGGAAAAGCCGGGAGCCGCAAGGCTGGCACGGATCGATAAAGCCATTGCGTTCGAGCACGTGAACTTTCGATATCCGACCTCACCCGAGGGTCTGGTTCTGGATGGGATCGATCTGGAGGTTAAGGCTGGTGAAGTGGTCGCACTGGTCGGACCAAGCGGCGCAGGCAAAACCACGCTAGCCAACCTGGTGCCGCGCTTCTACGATGTGACGGGCGGGGCCATCCGGATCGACGGCAAGGATCTTCGCGACCTGAAGCTGGCATCCCTGCGCGACAAGATCAGCATCGTGGCGCAGGATACGTTCCTGTTTAACGATACCGTGGGGGCGAACATCGGCTATGGCTTGTCGCACGCGGCGCCCGAGCAGGTTCACAAGGCCGCTCGCGATGCCCTGGCGGAAGAGTTTATCCTGCGCATGCCAGAAGGATACGGCACCATCATCGGCGAACGTGGCGTTAAACTGAGCGGCGGACAGCGGCAGCGCCTGGCGATCGCGCGCGCGTTGCTCAAGAACGCGCCGATTTTGATCCTGGACGAAGCCACTTCACATCTGGACACCGAATCCGAGGTGCTCGTACAAAAGGCGCTGCAAACCTTAATGGCCAACCGCACGGTCATCGTAATTGCACACCGGCTATCCACCGTGCGGCGGGCCGACAAGATCGTTGTGCTGGACCGTGGACGCATCTCCGAGACCGGCCGGCACGACGAATTGGTAAGCCGCGGCGGCCTTTACCAGAGGCTGTACGAATTACAATTTCTGGAAGCGGACGTGAACCCCTAAGATGGCCAATTCTCCTCTGCGTAGCATGACTGGATTTGCGCGCGCCCACCGTCCCCTAGGCGACGGCGAGATGGTGGTCAGTGTGAAGACGCTGAATCATCGCTCGCTGGATGTGCATGTGCACGCTCCTTCCGCCGCCGATCTCTTTGAGAACGCCGTGCGATCGCTGGTCAAGAGCCGCTTGGTGCGCGGGCACGTGGAGGTGCGGATCTCTCTCCCACTGGGCGCCGCGAACGAAAGTGCGGTCACTCTGAACCACAAGATGCTCCAAGAATACCTTGGGGCTTTTCGCCAGGCCGCGGCCGAGCATAAACTGAATGCCCAGCCGGACCTGAACGCTGCCTTGCGAATCCCAGGAATGTTCGGCGAGATTTCCGAGGGTTCCGCACTGCCGCCCGGAACGGAAGAAGCCATACTGGACGCGTTGCGCGCCGCGCTCGATGAGTTGAATCAGTTCCGCGCGCGCGAAGGAGCGGAAATTGCCAAGGAAATGTCCGGGCACAATTCACAGCTCGGCGCTCTGGCGGAGCAGATGGAAACGATCCGGGCTGACGCGCCGGAGGTTTTCCAGCATCGGCTCGCCGAGCGCCTCAAAGATCTGCTCAAGGGCGCGCAAGGCGTCCAAATCGACCCGCAGCGTCTGGCCCAGGAAGCGGCGATGCTGGCCGATCGCAGTGATATCGGCGAAGAATTAGCCCGCCTGAAGATCCATTCGGGGCAACTGGCCGCGCTACTCGAAGCCGGGGGCGAAAGCGGCAAGAAGATCGATTTTCTTTTGCAGGAGATGAACCGCGAGACCAACACGATACTGTCCAAGACTACCGGTGCGGGAGAAATCGGCCTCAAGATCACCGAACTGGCGCTGGCCGCCAAGGCATGCATCGAGAAGATCCGAGAGCAGTCGCTAAACCTTGAATAACAGTCCTGGAATGACCACAGTCTTCATCATTTCGGCGCCATCGGGCTCCGGCAAATCGACCCTGGTTAGCGCGCTGATGAGGTCCGTCGATAACCTATGCTTCTCGGTTTCCTACACCACCCGCCCCCCGCGCGGCCAGGAACGCGACGGGCAGGAGTACCACTTTATCACCCGCGCCGAATTTGAGCAGCGGCTGGCCAACGACGAGTTTCTTGAATCGGCTGAAGTATTTGGAAACTATTACGGGACCCACCGCAGCGAGTTGGATCGGGCCAAAGCGGCTGGCATGGACCTGGTCCTCGACATCGACGTCCAGGGTGCGCGACAATTAAAAGGGAGAATATTCGAAGCGGTATCGATATTTATTCTTCCGCCCAGCCGCCAGGTTCTCGAAGAGCGTTTGCGGGCCCGGTCTCAGGACTCCGAATCGGTGATTGAGCGTAGGCTCAGGGAGGCCGCGGAGGAAATTCGGAAGTATTCGCAGTACGACTACCTGCTGGTGAATCGGGAGGTGCAAGCGTCCACCGATACACTGGTATCGATTGTACGATCCGTGCGGAGCCGCCGCGACCGGATGGAGCAGCAGATTCGCCCGATTCTGGAGACTTTTGAAAATGGCAGAAACAAATCTTAAACAGATTGCGCAGAGCGTGATTCCCGACGATCCGGAGGCGAGCGCCTACCGCTTCATCATCGTGGCCGCCAAGCGCGCGCGGCAGCTGCAGAACGGGGCGCGGAGCTTCCTCCCCACCACGTCCAAGAAGCCCACCGTGATGGCCATGGAAGAGGTCCGCAGGGGCTTAGTCCAGTATGAGGACATCGCCATCCAGCACCTGTTCGAGCAGCCCGTTCCCGAAGAATAAAAGAGTTCTATGCCGGTAACGACCAACGTTGCCTTGGGAGTCGGAGGAGGCATCGCCGCCTACAAGTCGGCGGAGCTGGCTCGCGCCCTGATGGAACGCGGTTTCTCCGTGCAGGTAG
>Ga0105240_10000780_pt1 | contig 57653 bp, 52 predicted proteins | sample KBSC54metaG_FD_80426 | JGI IMG/M metagenome (GOLD analysis project Ga0105240, IMG submission 80426) | Corn rhizosphere microbial communities from Kellogg Biological Station, Michigan, USA - KBS C5-4 metaG | ecosystem: Host-associated > Plants > Roots > Rhizosphere > Soil | place: Michigan, USA... | reverse complement strand
CACCAAATTGGAGTAGCCAGATACCGAACCTTTTGCCTGGACATTGCGTCTAATTGATATGGGTCTTCGGCCAGAGGTGTTCGTCGAGTATCGAAGTGCGTTTGCCGAGTTTGCGAAAAAGGCGCGACAGGCCAGGTCTTTGATGGCTGCGTCGAATCCTGATTGGCAAGCTATTGACGCGGCTTTGCTAGCTTTAGAGAAGGCGCGCGTAAACTACAATCATCACCGTGATGTCCTGGCCCAGAAGCTCCTGAGCTTCTCAATTCGCCCGGCATCCGATTCGATCCAGCTCGAGGCGAATCGAGTAAGAGAGATTGCCGAGCTACGGTGGGAACTGGCCGGCAAGCCTGACGGCACGGACGAGGAAAACTGGTTCCGTGCCGAAGATATCGTTCGGCGTGCTACGGCAGCCTGAAATTTACGTGGCGATTCGAAGGGAAGTGCGATTCTCGCACCTCATTATTTTTTCTTCCTGCCTACCGCACTGATCTTGGAGACGACAATGCTGTCGCCCTTAAGATCGCCTGTGACGTCGACCATCTGACCGGCCCGTTGTTGGAGCGCGGGCAGACTCTGGTTTTCTATCTGGAACACCTTGCCGTCGCTCACCAGGACGTATTTGCTTCCCGCCTTCACGCAAGCCAGGGTGCAATCCCGGTCCGTTTTCAGGTCCTTATGCTCACCCATCATCTTGGCGTGACTCGCGCCGCATGCGCTATCGGAAATCTCTCCGGTCCAACTGGCGCCGTACATCGAGGCAGCGCAAAAGGCCAAAAGAACAGCTGTTTTGATCATGGAAAACTTCTCCTTCGTTAAGAGATCCACGATGAAAAAGAATGTTTCAGAAAAAACTGCCGCGCGACGGCTGCCCTGCCTGAAACTATTCGCGTTTGGCGACCTGAAGCTGGCTGAGGGATTCCGCGTAGGCGGCGATACCCTTATAAAGCGCCTCGGCAATCTTCTGGCGGTGATCGGTCCTGCGCATCAGTGCTTCATCGTTGGAATTCGTCAGGAATCCGATTTCCGCCAACACACTGGGCATCTGTGCGCCGATCAGCACCATGAACGGCGCTTTCTTGATGCCTCGGTTCTTGGTGGCCGCGCCGGCTTTGGTCAGGGTGTACAACGACGTCTGAAGATGTGAGGCGAACTCGCGCGACTCGTCGATCTTGTCTTTGAGCGCGATCTTCTCCAGGACGTCTTTCAAGTCGAAGATCGAACTCTCTGCCGATGCGTTCTCGCGCGCCGCGAGGTCCAGGGCGCTTCGCGACGTGGTGAAGTTTAGATAATACGTCTCGACGCCGGTTACCGATTTCACCGGCGAAGAGTTGGCGTGGATCGAGAGGAATAGATCCGCCTTGGCTTCGTTGGCGATCTTGGTGCGCCCTTCGAGTGAAACGTAGGTATCGTCCGTACGCGTGAGCACAACCTCGCTGCCCATCCGGTCCTCGATCAGCGCGGCAAGCCGCTGCGATACATCCAGCACCAAATCCTTTTCTGTCAGGCCGGAAGGCCCGTGCGTGCCGGCGTCGTGACCACCGTGGCCCGGATCGAGCACCACGCGTCCCAACTTCAGGCCCAATGCACGCGTCAGCGTCCGGTCCCCGCCGGCATTGCGCGCCGCCGGTTTTGGCTGGGGCAGATCGGGTTTCCGCGGAGTTGTCGCTACTGGGATTGGAATTGCCACGGGCCGGCTGATAGCTGTGAGCACCGCTGGTGAAGGCAGAGTTTTCGCGACGATTGGGGGTTCCGCCAGAACGGGCGGAGCTTGCAACGGCATGGCCGGCTCTTCTGTTGCGGTCACTGCCGGCGTTGCCGCCGAGGTTCTCGCACCTTTGGCATGAAGTTCGACTATCAGCCGCTCGGGGTTGGAGAGTTGCGAGGCGGTGAAATCGGCTCCCTGCTCCAGATCGAGCACGATCCGCGTGGTTCCCGGCTGAGTTTCAGCAATGCGGATCTGCTTAAGCAGATGATCGCCGACAGGGATAGTCTTCTGCGCCATTCCCGGGCGCGAACTTTGTACGTCAAAGAACAGGCGCGGAGGATTATTCAGATTATCGGACTTGTATTTGAATTCGCCGGAAACTTCCACGGCGACGCGGGTGATGTCGCCGGCGGACCAGAAACGAACGGCCGTGACTCTATTTGAGGCCTGGCCGAAGCACACGCCTAGCGCGACCGCGAAAAAGCTCAACAGGATCGCGCGCAATCGGTGACTACTGCGCGTTCCTAAGATGCAACCTGCCTTCGGCATCGACAAACGGCTCCAGTTTCGGGCGTATTTCCTCCGTCACCCCAACTGGCGGAACGGCAGGCTCCGCCAAGTGCTGCGCGGCTGCCTTTTTCGCTGCTCCGTACTGCTCGCCGACCCGGTTCACGTAATCCTGGGTTTCCGGATACGGCGGAATCCACTTGTATCTCTGCACAGCGCCGGGCCCGGCGTTATAAGCCGCCAGTGCCAGACGATCATCCTTATACAGGTCCTGTAAATACTTAAGATAGCGCACTCCGGCCTCAATGTTCTGGCGCGGATCGAAACTGTCGTTCACCCCCAGGCCGCGCGCGGTCGGCGGCATCAACTGCATCAAGCCCTGGGCGCCCTTGGGCGAAACGGCGTAGGGGTTATAGTTGCTCTCCACCTGGATGATGGAATGCACCAGAAGGGGATCGACATGGTTATCACGCGCGGCCTTCTCAACCATTTCGGAGATGTTAATCGAGGGTTCGCGGCGTACCGGAGCCGCACCATTGGCAGGATTCTTCAGTGGGGCCACGCTGCGCACCAGTTTGCCAGTCCGACGGTCGGCGCGAACGACTAATGCCTTTTGAAAACTCGCTTGAGATGGGTTTTCCACAGCCGGGACATTCCCGGCGGCGGCTAGTCGGTTCATGGGGGAGGCGGCCAGCAGCATGGCGAATGCCGATATGAAACAAATATACACCTTTTTGTTTATCAACATGCTGGCTGCGATTGCTACTATCTTCTCATGCGGAGACTGCACGCCGCTTTGAGCGCGAGAGCCGTGAAACGGAAGCTGCGGGGCATCTGCGTCCATCACGCACATCCGATGCATGTTTTCAGATCGGCAGTTCAGTCTAAACTCTTCAAAATGCATCATTTTTCGGCCTTGCTAGAACTATCGGAGGCACCATGAGCGAGGCCTCCTCCCACTACATCGAGTTCGTCGACGTATATAAGACGTTCGATAAGCCGGTTTTAGTCGACGTGAGCTTTCATGTGGACGCTGGCGAGACCCTGGCCATCATCGGACGCAGCGGAGTCGGTAAATCTGTGAGCCTGGGACACATCATGGGTTTTCTGAAGCCGGATCAGGGCCGCGTGTATGTGGCCTACTCCGATATAACGGATATGCCCGAAGCGGAACTACGGCGGATCCGCAAGAAGGTGACTATGGTATTCCAGTCGGGAGCGCTGTTCGATTCGCTCACAGTGGGGGAGAACATTCTGTTTTCGCTCGAAACCCGCGACGATTACAACGAGCAGAATAAGGAAGATGTAGTGCGGGGCTTGCTCAATCTGGTGGACTTGGGGGATACCGTAGACGTCTACCCGACCGACCTTTCGACCGGCCACAAGCGCGCCGTGGCCATCGCCCGAGCTCTGGCGGCACAGCCGGAATGCATTCTCTACGATGAGCCCACGACTATGGTGGATCCTATCATGAGCGATCATCTCATCGGGCTGATGCTCCGCTTAAAGAACCAGCTCCGGCTTACTGCCGTGGTTGTCACTCACGATCTGGACCTGATGCGCCGCGTGGCGGACAAGGTCGTCGTGCTGTTTGAAGGCCGGTCGATTTACTTCGGGCCGGTAGCGGACCTCGATAAATCGGAGCATCCGCATATTAAGGAATTCCTCGCAATGGACCAAGTGGCCTGATCCCGAAACGCAGGCTTTGTTCAGAATTAATCGTAAATTCATGTTGACAAAATTTAACGATTCCAGTAGCATCCCCTAAGGCCTCTCTATGCCACTTGGCATAGTTGCCCAAGGGGAAGGGTAAAAATGCGGATATTCCTGCTGCTGGTCCTCTGTATTTGCTCTGCGTTCGTGCTGTCTGCTCAGACAGCTCTCGGAACGATCACTGGTGTGGTTACCGACCAAACCGGGGCGGTTGTTGCCAACGCTCCCGTCGAAGCTAAGAACGTCGAAACGGGAGTGGTCACCAAGGCAGTCTCGACCGAAACGGGGAATTACACTCTCAGCCAGCTCGCGGTCGGCCGGTACGAAGTCTCCGTGACCGTGCAAGGGTTTAAGAAGTATAACCGCCAAGGGCTAACGCTTTCGGCGGCGCAAGTCATGCGCCTCGACGTCGGTTTGGAAGTCGGTTCCAACGCAGAAACCGTCACCGTCACAGCTGAATCGACATTGCTCAAGACGGAGAATTCCGAGTTGGCTCACAACGTAACGATTCGCCAGCTCGATAACCTGCCGATCTTGCCGGTGAACGGCGGCGGGGTGTCCGGATCTTCCAGTTCCGGGTTCCGCGACCCCTTTTCGCTGACCCAGCTTATACCTGGAACTGACTATTCAGCCAGCAACACGATCCGCGTGAATGGTCTTCCGAACGCCTCGGAGAATGTCCTGATCGAAGGACAGACCGGTGGGGCGGTCAACCAGGGCGCTAAGGGTTTTACGCACCAAACTCAGCCCAGCGTGGACGCGATCCAGGAAGTTGCCGTGCAGACCAGCAACTTCGCAGCGGAGTTCGGTCAGGTAGGTGGCGGCATCTTCAACGTCACCATGAGATCCGGTACCAACCAGTATCACGGCACCGTATACGACTACGCAGTAAACGAGGCGCTAAATGCCGCCGCACCGTACTCCGGGCTGAAATCGGCCCAAAAGCGCCACGATTACGGTGGAACGCTCGGCGGACCCGTTCGCGTGCCCAAGTTATACAACGGAGCGAACAAGACATTCTTCTTTTTTAATTTTGAGCAGTATCGCGAAAATATACATGTCGCTAACACAGCCGGGACAGTTCCGACTGCTCTTGAGCGCGCCGGCGACTTCCGCCAAGCTCCCTGCTACACCGGTACCGTCATCAACCAGGCGTGCAATCCCGGCGATTACACGCCGAAATTTCTCACCACCGGCAGCGGCGCCTCGCAAACGAATTACGTGGATCCGCTGGGTCGAACCATCGCTGGCGGTACGATCTTCGATCCACGGTCTGAGCGGCAAGTTGCTTGTAACGCTGCCGCATTTCCGACCTCCACCTGCGCCAAGAGCGGCCAGAACGGGCAATTGTTCCTGGTTCGGGATCCCTTTACTAACAACGTCGTCCCGAGCAATCTTTTCGATCCGGTGGCACTAAGAATTCTGAATCTGGTTCCGCTTCCTACAGGCCCGACGGCTCAGGCCGGAATCCAGTTGAATGGCAACTATCAAAACAACTGGCTCAGCCATAGAACATCGCAAATTCCGTCGGTCAAGCTGGATCACCAGCTTAGTGCTAAGGGCCACTTGTCTCTTTACTGGGGGGACACCGTGACTGAATCGCAGTTCTCCTTCCCGAATGGCAATTCGGTCGGCTTACCCGAACCCATCGATCCTGCCCGCGGAACGTTCATTTATTCGCGAACCCTGAGGGGAAATTACGATCACACCCTCACGCCGACGATTCTCCTCCACATCGGAGTCGGCTTTAACTCAGAGAATTTCTGGGATAATCCGCCGGTGGAAAACTACAATGCCGCCGCGCCCCAGAGTTGCAGTTCGGGATCGACAGTTCCGGGATTGACGCAGACCTGCAAGGGAGGATTAGGCTGGAATTTCGCCGGCTTGGGCGGTTTGTTCCCGCAGTTCATTCCGACTCCGGAACCTCCCCTGGTTCCCATTCCCGTCACAGGCGGGATGACCAGCACGGGGCCCGCCGGCTCGATTCATAGCTCCGGCTTCACAGAGCACCGACCGTCCGCCAATGCAAATGCGAGCTGGGTGCGGGGAAACCACACTTACAAGCTTGGGATCGAAGGCTGGTATGCGCAAATTCCGACGCAGGACCTGGGCAATACCTCTGGCACATGGACCTTCGGCGGATCCACGGTCCAACCCGCTCTTCAGAGCGTGACGCTTTCGGGTGGCAGTCCCACCACAGGTTTCACCCTGGCTGACTTTCTGATGGGAAACTTGACGTCCGTTACGTTGGCGGTCCCCGCCGATTACAGCAATCGCAAGAAGCAGATCGGATTGTTCTTGCAGGACACCTGGAAAATCACCCGCAAGCTAACCTTCGACTATGGTCTGCGCTGGGATTATGGAACTTATGCGAAAGAACAGTACGGCAGAACCGCGGATTTCAGCCCTACGGTAGCGAACCCGTCCGCCGGTGGCCATCCCGGAGCGCAAATTTTCGAATCCAACTGCCACTGCAGCTTTGCGGACAATTATCCGTATGCAATCGGGCCTCGCTTAGGAGTGGCATATCAGATCAACTCCAAAACTGTGATCCGCGCCGGTGTAGGAATTGTGTACAACACCACCGGCATTATCGGCGGCACTGTGAACAGGACGGGAAGTTCTCCAGCCCTCAGTTTCGGACAGTACATTACAGATAATCCCCTCTCCCAGGGGTTGCCTTCAACTGTCTCGCCGAGGTGGCCATCCGAAGATCCAGCCCTAGGCCAGACTCCCGGCAGCATTGTGACGGCTCCGACACTTCTCGACAGGAACGCTGGACGGCCGATGCGGCAGTGGCAATGGAACCTAACTCTGCAACGCGAAATCACCCGCAATTTCGTGGTCGAAGCAGCCTACGTTGCCAACCGGGTGAACTGGCTATCTGCACCGCTCGTACCCGGCTATAACGACATGTCGGTCGAGCAGCTAAACAAGCTCGGGTTTACCATTCCGACTCCGACCAGCCCGAATTCAGCGGTAACGGCTGATGCCAGTCTTTTGCGCGCGCTATTTACGAATCTGAGTGCCACGCAAAAATCGACTTTGGTTGCACGAGGAATATCTTTGAATGGACCCTACAACGGCTTCCCGGTGAGCGGGCTGAGTACCCAGGCTGTACGACAAGCTATCCGGCCTTTCCCGCAATACAGCAGCAGCATCGCTCCGTCAGGCGCTCCGGTAGGAAAGAGCTGGTATGACGCGCTGCAGTTGACCGTGACCAAGCGGCTCTCCCACGGTCTGTCGGTGAACGCCAATTACACCTATTCAAAGACGCTCGATTTGATCAGCACACCGGATATTTTCAATCCGCTTCTGGGTAAGGATCTGGCGGCAAGCGATCGTCCGCATCAGTTAAGAATTTCCGCCGATTACACCACTCCGCGGTTACACGACGGGGTTCTTGGACGGAACAAAATCATCGCTTACATCCTCTCTGATTGGGGTACCGGCTGGTTCCTGCAATACCAGAGCGCGGGCGCTATCGGACAGCCCAGTTCAAGCGGCACGGACCCAATCACCAATTACCTGAACCGAGGAACACTCGTAGCGAACCGCGCCAAGGATGCAAATGGAAACTATATTTCCCCGTGGGCTGTGAACTGGACAGACCTCGACGGGAAGGTCCATCCGGAGCCGATCGACATCAACTGCAAATGCTTCAATCCGCAGTATACCCAGGTGCTGAATCCGGCAGCATGGACGTCGGTGAACAACGGCGCCTGGTCAGATAGCTATGCCACTATCCGCGACTATCGTGGCATCCGCACGCCGCAGGAAAACGTCAACTTCAGCCGATCCTTCCGTTACAAAGAGCGCTTGAATTTCACCGTACGAGCGGAGTGGGCGAATGCCTTCAACCGATTGCGGCTTCCGGCTCCCTCCAGCGGCACCTTCGGTACTCCTCTGACTAAGGCCTCAAACGGGACTTATTCGGGCGGATTCGGGTCCATTGTAATTCCCGGTACCGGAACCGGGGGCGCGCGCACCGGCAATATCGTCCTGCGGCTACAGTTCTAGATCGTTGCAGACTACAGCATCGCCGTCCCGAAAACGACGGCGGCGTTGCTGTGTTTTTGGTTTCTCGCAGGCGGGTGATGGAGTGCGATAAAATCAGTCTTGCCGTCCAGCTTGGTCGCTATTTACCCGGGATCGTTCGACCCGATTACTAATGGGCACCTGGATCTAATCGCCCGGAGTAGCCGCATGGCGGGACGTTTGATCGTGGCGGTGCTTCGTAACCAGTCCAAGCATCCATTATTCAGCGTAGAAGAGCGCTTGGAAATGATCGCGGACGTGGTCAAGCCGTATCCCAACGTGGAGATCGCGGCGTTCGAGGGATTGCTGGTGGATTTTGCGGCTTCGCGCGGGGCGACCATGATCGTGCGGGGTATGCGGGCCGTCTCCGACTATGAACTGGAATGGGAGATGGCGCTGATGAACCGGCGGCTAAAGCCGGAGATCGAGACCGTGTTCCTGATGGCCGGCGAGGAGTACTCGTTCATTAGCTCGCACCTGGTGAAGGAAGTTGCTGCGCTGGGTGGGAATGTGAGCGATGTAGTTCCGCCGATGGTGGAGCGGCGGTTGAAACAACGCCTCGCGGCAGAAAATAGGACTTAAGGAGTGCAGACGTAAATGCCGACCGTACAGGAATTAGCCGAAAGAATTTCGTGGATCAGCGAATCGTCCACCATGAAAGTGGCCGCCGAGGCCGACCGCCAGCGCCGGGAGGGCGTAGACGTTGTCGACTTCAGCGCGGGTGAGCCGGATTTCCCGACTCCCGACAACATCAAAAACGCAGCCATTGAAGCGCTGAACCAGAACTTTACCAAGTACACGCCGGTAAGCGGAACAGTGGAACTGAAGCAGACTATCTGCGACTATCACAAGCGCACGTACGGTACGTCGTATAACCCCAAGGAGTGCATCGCGACCATCGGTGGTAAGCACGCGATTTTCAATCTGGTGCAGGCCCTGGTCGATCCGGGCGATGAAGTGATCATCCCGGTGCCCTACTGGGTCACGTATAAGGACGTCGTCAACTTCGCCGCTGGCAAGTGCGTCTTCGTGGATACGGACGAACAGGAAGGTTTCGTGCTCTCGGCCGCGCAAGTGGAGCGTCACATCACGCCCAAGACGCGCATGATCATGCTGAACTCGCCCTGCAATCCCAGCGGCGCGGTCTACGAACGGTCGGAGATGGAGAAGATTTTCCGGATCGCCAAGGATCGCGGCATCTGGATCATGACTGACGAGTGCTACGAGCGGTTCCTCTACGACAGTGAGCTGTTCTCTCTCGCTTCGCTGCCGGACGCTAAAGAGACGGTGGTGGTGGCCGGGTCGCTCTCGAAGACCTACGCCATGACCGGCTGGCGCATGGGATTCGTGCTGGCTCCCGCAGCGGTGGTCGCGGGGATCAACAAACTGCAGAGTCACACCACATCGAATCCGACGTCTATCACGCAGAAAGCGGCCATTGAAGCATTGCGTGGTCCGCAGGAATCGGTGGCGATCATGCTTGCCGAGTATCGACGCCGGCGGGATTACGTGATCGGACGGCTGCGCAAGATGCCGGGCGTAAAGGCGCAGGAGCCTCGTGGCGCGTTCTACGCGTATCCGAATGTAAGCGCGGCGTTCCGCAACGGCATTTCGAGCTCGCTCGAATTCTCGGAGAAGCTGCTGGCAGAAGAGCACGTGGCCGTGGTTCCTGGGGAAGCATTCGGAACGGCCGAGCACATTCGCCTGTCGTATGCGACTTCGATGAAGGAACTGGAGCGCGGGCTGGATCGCATCGAGCGGTTCGTTAAAGCGCACGTATAGATGCTGACGCGGCTCACTCCGCGCTTGGTGCCGAAAGTCTGGGGCTCGACGCATTTGGGGCCGTGGTACCCGGACGCGGGCGAGAAAATCGGCGAGGTGTGGTTCGAGGGCGTGGCGAATCTCCCGCTTCTGATCAAGTTTTTGTACACGACAGAACCCTTATCCGTACAGGTGCATCCGGAAGGCAAGACCGAGATGTGGCACATTCTGGCCGCCGAGCCAGGCGCGAAGATCGCCGCGGGATTTCGCCAGCCGATCACGGAACAAAGGCTGCGCGAGTCAGCGCTCTCGGGCGAAATCGAAGAGCTGCTGGAATGGCACGAGGCGCGCCCGGGCGATACGTTCTTCATTCCGGCGGGGACGGTTCACGCCATCGGCGCGGGGCTCGCGTTGTGCGAAATCCAGCAATGGTCCGATGTCACGTATCGGCTATTCGACTACGGACGTCCACGTGAACTGCATCTGGACGCAGGAGTGCGCGTGAGCCGGCTCGGTCCGCATCCCGCTCGGCAAAGCGCTCGCGAAGGGGTGCTGGTTTCCTGTCCCTTCTTTACGACGCAAAAACTTCGCGTAGCCGGCACCGTGCCGTGCAAGGCCAAAATGATCGCACTCCTCGATGGAAACCTGGAAATCGACGGCCAGTCTGCGAAGGCAGGCGAAGTTTGGTACTCGGATTCGGACAACGACGCGATGGAACTGCGCGGCCAGGGTACCGTCCTGCTGGCCTCCTGAGATCAGGAGAAGAACACCTTCATGGTGGTGACCGTAAGGGCGTGGGTCACCATCGACGCGCGGATGCTGCTGGCCTGGCGAAACGCCAAACCATAGAAAACGCCGGCCACCGCCGCCAGCAGCGCGAAACGCCAGTTGGGGAAAGATCCGCGCGGCAGATGCACCGCCCCGAACAGAAGCGATGTGGCAATCAGACCGCCCCATTCGCTGCGAAGCCAGCCGACCATCCACTGTTGCAGCAGCCCGCGGAAGAAGAACTCCTCGCCTAGCGACACCACCCACAAAGCACCGAAGAAATTGAGCAGCACGATGACCGGGGTCCTGATCCAGGATGCCGGGGGCGGGTGGAACTTGCCGAATCCGATCCACCAAGCCAGGGCCGCGACCACTGGCAGCATCAGCAGGAAGAAAAGAGCACCGATTTTCCATTCACGCAGCGAGGGCCAGAACCCGAAGCCGACTCCTTGCACGCGGCGGACGCTCAATAATGCAAATGCGCCGGTGCGGATCCACATGGCCATGCCGAGGATCTCGAGCGGCAGTTTGGGGTCGGGACGGACGTAGAGAGTCGCGAAAACCTTGGCGAGAACTACGGCCGCCATTAGCGCGAGCAGCAGCAAATCAGAGGCGGGTTTTTGCGGAAGTACGACGTACCAGAAAGAGACTAGTCCAGCCAGTAGCGCGATCCCGGCAAGAGATTGCCACCGGAATGATCCGAAGGCCAGCGAGGCAGCACAGTAGGGGGCGATCGCCGCTAAAACCAGGAGCGCGGCCACGCCGGCGGGCCGCAGTTTTTCCAGGCGCTTACGCCAGCTTTCGACCCCCAGGGTCAGGAAGAGTGTAGCTTCCAACAGAAACGCCGGAAGGGCGGCCAGCACCACGGAAGAGGGAATCCCTTGTTGCAGGGAATAGACATATCCCGCCGTTGCGCAGGCCAGCCAAAATAGCGGCAAAGCCCAGAAGATCATGCTCGTCGGTTAATGGTAGCAAGTACCCCCCGGCTAGATCGCGCACAACGGAGCGCGGCCGTGATCCTTCCTATTCTTTCTGTGCACGCCGTGCCCTGTGCGCTTATTACGCGTAACCTTTCCGGGTGTCGCGAGTATTCTCGTATGTAACCGTGAGCACGCTTGTGAATACAAGGGACAACGTGGTGATGGCCGAGGTGGGCGCGGGCCAGGTGGCCCGGCTCGCGGTGCTGTTCGAGCGCCACCACCGGGCGTTATTCCGCTACTTCGTGTCTATGAACGGCAATCGCGAAGTGGCCGAGGATCTGGTGCAGGAAGTCTTCTTCCGCATGCTGCGTTATCGGACCAGTTACGATCCGGCGCAATCGTTCACGGCGTGGATGTATCAGATCGCGCGCAACGCGGGAGTGGATCAGGTGAGGAAGCGGGGCTCGGCACAAGTCGTGGATATCGATTCATTTGTAGATCGGCGCGCGGAACTGGTATCCGCCTCGCCGGGTCCGGAAGAAAGCGCGTCGCGCGGCCAAGATCTCGCCTTGTTGCGCCGCGCCATGGACCGGTTGCCTGAAGACAAGCGCGAAATTCTGGTGCTTTCCCGGTTCCAGGGAATGAAGCATGAGGATATCGCGGAGGTGCTGGGCTGCGAAGTTGGAACCGTGAAAGTCCGCGTGTATCGGGCCATCCGCGCCTTGGAACAAATCTATTTTGCGTTGGAGAAGGAAAAGGCATCATGAATTGCGAACAAGCTAAGACCCAAATGCTGGGTGGCACAATACCGGGCGAGAACCAGGGAGAAGAATTCGCGGCGCACCTGGCCTCTTGTGAAACGTGCCGGAATGAATCGTCTCGCATAGGCGCGCTGTGGCAAAGCTTGGACCTGTTGCCGGTGGAAGAGCCGAGTGGCAAGGTGCGCGAGCGGTTTTACGAAATGCTCGGCGCGTATCGGCAGGGGCAGGCATCCGTAACGATGCCCGTTAAGCAGGCTTGGCCCAGGATGATCTGGCAGGTCGCGGCCGCGGCTGCACTGTTGGCGGTGGGACTGGGAATCGGATACGGAGTGCACGAGGACAGATCGCGCCCGGAATTAGTGCAACTGAGAGAGGAGGTAGCGAGTATGCGCCAGTTGGTGGCGTTGTCATTAATGCAGCAGCAATCGGCGAGCGATCGCTTGAGAGGCGTGAGCTGGTCGTATCAGGTGGAACCTTCGGACGAGGAGGTCATGAAGCAGCTGGTGACCACGGTCAATCACGATCCGAACGTGAACGTGCGGCTGGCGGCGGTGGATGCATTGCGTCCTTTTACGGGGAGCCCGGCCACCCATCTGATGGCGAGAAACGCCGTGATCGAGGCTTTACCGAAGCAGACCACACCGATTGTGCAAGTCGCGCTGATTGATTTTCTAGCGGAATTGAAGGAACGAAATGCGGCGCCAGAGTTGCGCCGGCTGGTTTCCGACCCCGACATCGATTCGGGAGTGCGGAAGCGCGCCGAGTGGGCGCTTGAAAGGATGCAATGAACATGATGAAGAGAATCGTAGTGGGGATGGGACTTGCAGTGCTGGCGGCAGCGCAGCCCCAGCCCGGGGCGGAAGGCCGGCAGCAGCTCACCATGCATTTCCGCGACCCGTCCATGCCTCGGAAACTGGTGGTGGAAGGCGGTACGGGGAGCTTGACCATCCGCGGTTACCAGGGCCAGGACGCAATTATCGAATACACAGGGAGGGAAATTTCCGGCGCGAACGGCCGGGGTCCGGGTAGACGCAATGAGCCACCCGCCGGGATGCATCGAATCGGTGAGTCGCGCGGGTTGGATATCACAGAAGAAGACAATACCGTACGGGTAAACAGCCAAGGTATTTTCGGCGGCACGGCGCGCGATATGGTGATCCAGGTGCCTGCGCAAACCTCCGTAAATGTGAAGACCATGTTTGGCGGGAGCATGACCATAGAAAATATTTCGGGTGATATTGAAGCCGAAAACTTCAACGGACAGGTGACCATCACCAATGCCTCCGGTTCGGTGGTGGCGCACTCCATGAACGGCAAGATCCTGGTGTCTCTGGATAGGGTTGCACCGGACAAGAGCATGAGCTTCTCCACCTTCAATGGAGACATAGACGTGACATTGCCCGCCGATACCAAAGCTCGTTTCAAGATGCGGACCGACTTCGGTGAAATCTACACGGATTTCGACGTGAAGATGGAGGCGAATGCCGCGCCGGTGGTGGAAGAATCGAAAGATAAGAGCGGCAAGAGCAGGCGCCGCGTTCGGGTAGACGGAACGCAGACCGGCACCATCAATGGCGGCGGTCCGGAGATGCAGTTCACGACCTTTAACGGTCGAATCCTGATCCACAAGAAATAGCGAACGGGAGAAGTCGCTACGCCGGGGTAAAATGAGCCTGCTATGGCCCGTTTCCCCGGCGTCGATTATTTGCGGATCGATTCGCTCTTCAATGAACAGGAATTGATGGTCCGTGAGACCGCGCGGCGTTTCGTCGACGAGCGGGTGATTCCGCTGATCCGCGATTGTTTTCGTGACGCGCGATTCCCCAAGGAGTTGATCCCTGAAATGGCGAGCCTGGGATTCCTGGGCGCCAATCTCGAGGGCTATGGCTGCGCCGGCATGAGCAACGTGGAGTATGGTCTGGTCATGCAGGAACTGGAGCGCGGCGATTCCGGCCTGCGCAGTTTCGTGAGCGTTCAGGGCGCGCTAGTGATGTATCCGATCCTGACGTTCGGCAGCGAAGATCAGAAGCAGCTCTGGCTGCCGCGACTCCAATCCGGGTCGGCGATCGGCTGCTTTGGGCTGACTGAGCCGGGGTTCGGATCGAATCCGGCCGGGATGCTGACCAGGGCCAAGCGCGAAGGCAGAGAATGGGTCCTGTCGGGTGAAAAGACGTGGATTACAAATGGCTCGGTGGCGGACGTGGCCGTAGTCTGGGCTCGCGCCGAAGACGGAATCCGCGGCTTTCTGGTAGAACGCGGAACTCGTGGATTCACTGCGTCAGAAATCCATGGAAAGTTGTCTATGCGGGCGTCGGTGACGGCCAGCCTGAAGCTGGACGACTGCCGCCTGCCAGAGAGTGCAGCGTTGCCGGAAGCAAAGGGGCTGAAAGCCCCACTGAGCTGCCTGACGCAAGCGCGCTATGGGATCGGATGGGGAGTTATCGGCGCCGCGATGGATTGTTATGAGACAGCTCGGGCATATTCACTGTCGCGCAAGCAGTTCGACGGGCAGCCCATCGCTTCGCATCAACTGGTGCAGGCCAAGTTGGCGGATATGATTACGGAGATCACCAAAGCGCAGTTGCTGGCGATCCAGGTAGGCAGGCTCAAGGACCAAGGGCAGGCCGACGCCGCGCATGTTTCGATGCTGAAACGCAATAACGTGGCCATCGCGCTTGAATGCGCCCGCCAATCGCGCGACCTGCTAGGAGCGAACGGCATCATGGACGAGTATCCGATCATGCGGCACATGTGTAACTTGGAGACAGTAAAGACGTACGAGGGGACGGACCATATTCACGCGCTGGTGATCGGGGAGCGGGTTACCGGGATCGCGGCGTATAAATAGGCCCCGTGGTAACATGATGGGAGTCCTTCGGGTAGCCGTATGATCGTTCTTATCACCATTGTCCATATAATTGTGTGTCTGATCCTGGTAGTCGTGGTGCTGCTGCAGAGCGGCAAGGCGGCCGACCTGGCCGGTGCGTTCGGCGGCATGGGATCGCAGACCGTTTTCGGACCGCGCGGATCGGCCACGGTGCTTTCCAAGGCCACCACTATTTCGGCGATAGCGTTTATGTTCACCTCGTTGACGCTTTCGATCATGGCGACCCGAGGCGGAAGCTCGACTCCTGACATTATCAAGAAGGCGATCCCGACATCGGGACGGGCAGCTCCGGCCCCAGCGCCAACGCCGGCGACGGGAGGAACCGTCCCGATTACAGTGCAAGGTGGGCCTATCGGCGGCCAGCAGAGCGCACCGACAACGATTCCGGTACCGGTGGCGCCGGCGACATCGACCCCGCCGCCGGTGGCTCCCGCGCCGCAGAAAAAGTAGTCGAATCGCGAGCTTTGTGCAGGGTGTAGTCAAACTTCCAACGGATCTGCTAACGGTTGGATTTTAAGATGTGCGGTCGTGGCGGAATTGGCAGACGCACTAGCTTGAGGTGCTAGCGGGCGCAAGCTCGTGGAGGTTCAAGTCCTCTCGACCGCACCAATTTTACTTCAATAACTTAACGTTATTCCACGCGATGTGTGCCGCCTGCGCCTTCAGCCGCCCAGCCAACTAGAAAATTGTGATCGATAGCAACGTGCCGGAGCTTCCCTGATCGCAGGTCGCGTCCACCCCAACGTCGGCAGTGCCATTCTTAGTCATCGAAATCGAGAAGGTGACATCTGCCTTTTCTCCAGGTGCGAGTGTACCCACCAAACACGTGTAAGAGCGAATTCCCCCGGGTGAGTGGTCGACCTGGCATGTAGAGTCTACTTTCGCGCCTTTGGGCGGCGTGAAAGTCACGGCCACGCCGGTGGCTTCAGCTGAACCTTCGTTGACTACGTGGATGACCTGCGGTCCCACACTCTGGCGAGTCGGGCCGGGTACGGTGTCGGCATAGATGAACAAACTAACCGCTTGTGCGTGCGCGATGGTTGGCAACCCCACCCAAGCACCACAGATCATCACAGCGCTTCCGAAAAACCGCACTAATGATTTCTTCATTGCTGATTTCCTCCTGCGCCATAAGAACACGATACGCGTGAGCCTTCAAGCTCTTAGTACTCTGTTTTTCTAAGAAAACCACGGTACTAGGCCCGTTTTTCATAAGGGTGCGCTCACATCATCACTTCCGAATACCCTAGGTAGCTAGTCGCAACAAGCGCAGAATGCATTTGATTCTTCCTTAGAACCGAGCGGAAGCTGGTCCTACGTAGGCGTGTAAAGAGCCTCACACTCAGCGACGCTTGCCCCTGGCGCGCCACAACCCGCATGCCTGGGTCATTATCACTTGCATTATGCAAGCAATCATTGTAAGGTATCCATGTGGCCGGGAAGTCCAAGGTAAAACGCCGGTCCGGCTGTCCGGTCAGCATCTCCCTCGAAATGTTGGGAGATCGCTGGTCGCTGCTGATCATTCGCGATCTGATGGTCCGTGGGTATCGCACATTCAAGGACTTTCAAGGATCTTCCGAGAGGATCGCCACGAACATCCTGGCGGACCGTTTGCGGAAGCTCGAGGCTGGTGGAATCGTCAGCGCGCAAAAGGAGAAGACGGATGGACGACGGATTAATTACCGGCTAACGGAGAAGGGCATCGATCTGGCGCCCGTGCTTTTGGACTTGCTGGTTTGGGCGGCGCGGCACGAGGAAACCGGGGCCCCATGCGCTGTCATCGATAACATGGAGAAAAATCGCGAACAGATTCTCGCAGAAGCCCGGCGGAGATGGCTGGAACGGGATTTGACTCCGTTGCTCCCCGAATTCAAGGTTAAGAAGGAGGTCGGAAGTAGAAAACGATGAGTAAGGTACGGGTACTAGTCGGCACGCGCAAAGGCGCATTCATTCTCGAGTCGGATGGGAAGCGGCAAAAGTGGGACGTCAGCGGCCCGCACTTCGCCGGGTGGGAGATGTACCACGTGAAGGGATCGCCGGTCGATCCGAATCGTTTGTATGCGTCGCAGTCGAGTGGCTGGTTCGGGCAGTTGATGCAGCGCTCGAACGACGGCGGCAAGACCTGGGAGCCGGTGGACAACAAATTCGTATACGACGGCGTCCCAGGGACACATCAGTGGTACGACGGTAAGCCGCACCCTTGGGAGTTCAAGCGCGTCTGGCATCTGGAACCTTCCCTTTCCGATCCAGATACGGTTTATGCGGGTGTCGAAGACGCCGCCTTGTTCCGCACGACCGACGGTGGAAAGTCGTGGCATGAACTAGCCGGGCTACGAGGCCACGGCTCGGGAGCGCGTTGGCAGCCGGGTGCCGGTGGCATGGGTTTACACACTATTCTTCTGGATCCGAGCAATCCGCAGCGCATTTACATCGCGATTTCGGCTGCCGGCACGTTTCGCACGGACGACGGTGGTACGACCTGGAAACCCATCACCAAGGGACTGCACTCGCAATTCCTTCCGGAGCCCACAGCCGAAGTGGGCCACTGCGTGCATCGCATCGCGATGCATAAATCGCGGCCGAATGTCTTGTTCATGCAAAAACACTGGGACGTGATGCGCACCGACGACGCCGGCGAGCAATGGCGCGAAGTTAGCGGCAACCTGCCGACCGACTTTGGATTCGTGATCGACGTCCATGCTCACGAGCCCGAGACCATTTATGTGGTCCCTATTAAGAGCGACTCGGAACACTTTCCGCCTGAGGGCAAACTGCGTGTATTTCGCAGCAAGACCGGCGGCGACGAGTGGGAGCCGCTGACCAAAGGTCTGCCGCAAAGCGATTGCTACGTCGACGTCCTGCGTGAGGCGATGGCGGTCGACTCGCTCGATTCGTGCGGCGTGTACTTTGGCACCACCGGCGGGCAAGTATACGCGTCGGCCGACGCGGGGGATAGTTGGATGCCTATCGTCCGGGATCTTCCCGCGGTATTGTCGGTCGAAGTCCAGACACTGGCATGATCACGGTGGTGCTTCCGGCACACCTCCGGACGCTGGCGCAGGTCAGCGGTGAAGTACAACTCGAGGTTGTGGGACCGGTGACACAACGGTCGGTCCTCGATGCGCTCGAGGCTCGCTATCCCATGTTGCGGGGTACTATCCGCGACCACGTCACACAGGAGCGTCGGGCATTCGTGAGATTCTTCGCCTGTCAGGAGGATCTGTCGCACGAATCGCCGGATGCTCCGTTGCCGGATGCCGTGGCCTCGGGGGTGGAGCCGTTTCTGGTCGTCGGCGCGATTGCGGGCGGTTTATATTAGTGCTTTTCACGCAATCACTGCCGCGTCCAACGCGCTGATCGTCGGGTCGAGAATTTCAACATCGATACGTTGGCCTTGGTGAAGCAGCGACGGGCAGGCTCCCAATCAATGGGTGATGGATCACTACAAGGATCGCAAGCAAGTCGGGTGCCGGCCGGTATGCCAGTACCCGCAGATCGCCAAGGTACCAGGGCAGCGGCAGCAGCGAAGACCCCGCAAGCTTCGAGTGCAAGTAGTAAACTCTTATACGGCACGGACGGTAGTCGAGGAGGCAGAATGAGCTCTCGTTATCTCATTTCTCTCAGTACGTTTACATGCGCGATTGCATTAGTCAGTGTTGCTATCGCAGGACAGGCACCGGCGTCGTCAAAAGCCAAACAAGCAAAAACGGGCAAGACTTACACTCCCCCGAAAACCGCGTGGGGCGATCCGGATCTCGAGGGTGTCTGGCCGGGCAACATGGGTGTTCCCATGCAGCGGCCTGCCAATCTCGGCGAACGAGCGACATTAACCGATGAAGAATTCGCCGCGAAAGAGGTGGCGGCGAAAAAGCAAGCGCAGGCCGACAGTGAATCGGTAGCCACCAGCGACACCCGAGTCGGAATCGGCCCGCCGTCGTATTGGACCGAACGCGGGAAGCCGACGCGGCAGACCTCACTGATCGTCGATCCGCCGAACGGCCGATTGCCGGACTTGACGGCTGAAGCCGTGAAGTATCGCAAAGAGGCTCGCGGCGGCAAGGGGATGCCGGGCGAGTGGAAGGGCGAGGCGGACAGCTATGACGATCTGAACATCTACTATCGCTGCATTTCGCGAGGGTTGTTGGGATCGGTGATTCCGGTGGTCTACAACAACGGCAACCAGATCGTGCAGGGTCCGGGCTATGTGGCGTTCCGCAATGAGATGATCCACGAGAGCCGGGTGATTCCCCTCGACGGGCGGCCGCATGTCAGCCCCAAGATCAAGATGATCATGGGTGATTCCCGCGGGCATTGGGAAGGCAACGATCTCGTCGTCGAGACTACGAACTTCACCGACAAGGACGCCATCGGCTCGAACGGCGCGGGTTACCCCGGGGACCCTGGATATCACAGCGACCAACTGAAAGTGATCGAGCGCTTCACGCGAACCAGCGACAAGACGATGGACTATCGGATCACGGTGATCGACGAGAAGACTTGGGTGAAGCCGTGGACCATCCTCATCCAGCTTGAGAAGAACGACGATTATCAGATGATCGAGTACGCCTGCCATGAAGGAAACTACGCGATGAGCGACATCCTCAGTGGTGCTCGGGCGGACGAATCGGGTAAAAAGTGAGGTCCTGATGAGATACGGACTTCTGATCATCCCGGCCGTAGCAGCTTTTGCCGCATCTAACGACGTTGTAAAACTGGATTCCGGTCAGGTTGCGGGCACCACCCGGGCCACGTCGGACATGAGGATCTTCAAGGGAATCCCGTTCGCGGCGCCTCCGGTGGGGGATTTGCGCTGGCGTGCGCCGCAGCCGGCGGCACACTGGGGCGGCGTTCGTCAGGCCGATGCCTTTGGACCGGTGTGTATGCAGAATGCGGGAGGCGGCAGCGATCAGAAGGTGAGCGAGGATTGCCTGTACTTGAATGTCTGGACTGGCGCCAAATCGGCGAGTGAAAAGCGCCCCGTGATGGTTTGGATCTACGGGGGCGGTTACAACACCGGCTCAGGTTCGCAACCGGATTACGATGGAGAGGCGCTGGCTAAGAAGGGGGCGGTGGTAGTTACTATCAACTACCGGTTAGGGGTCTTTGGTTTCTTCTCCTATCCGGAACTGACGCGCGAATCCGACCGCCGGGGCGCCGGGAACTTCGGATTGCTCGACTCGATCGCCGCATTGCAATGGGTGCAGAAAAATATCGCGGCCTTCGGCGGCGATCCGAAGCGCGTGACGATTTTCGGCGAATCGGCGGGCGCGGGCCTGGTCGCGAACCTCATGGTCTCGCCGCAAGCTAAGGGACTGTTTCATCGTGCGATCTGTGAAAGCAGCTCGTGGACCACGGCGACTATTGGACGGTTAGGTACTTTAGCAGAAGCGGAACAGGCCGGCGTGAAGTACGCGGATGGTCTGGGCGCAAAATCGCTCGCGGAGTTGCGCGCGAAACCAGCCGACCAGATACTCAAGGCCGGCCGTGGCGGCGGACCGATTGTCGACGGATGGTCGATACCTGAAGATCCCGGAATTGTGTTCTCCCAGGGTAAGCAGAATGATGTGCCGGTGCTGGTTGGATCGAACCGCGACGAATCTTTCGGCGCGACTCCGGCCAATGCCGCACAGTACGCGGAGCAATCCCACAAGCGCTACGGCGATTTAGCGGATTCCTTCATGAAGGTGTACCCGGGCGCCTCCGACGAACAAGCTAAGGATTCCGCGTTCTTCGCGGGCCGTGACGAGATGGTATTCGTCATGCGGAACTGGGCTCGCATGGAATCCAAAACCGGAAAGTCGAAAGCCTACGTTTTCTTCTTTACGCACCAGCCGCCCGTGCAGCCGAATGCCAAAGGCGGGAAGTTCGGACCTGGACCGCACGGCAGCGCCGTGCATACGTCGGAGCTTCCGTACGTGTTCAACAACCTGCGTGGCCCCCGTGCGTGGACCGATGTGGATCGCCAAGTGGCGGACACCATGTCGTCCTATTGGGTGAACTTCGCGGCGACTGGAGATCCGAACGGCAAGGGCTTGCCGAAGTGGATTGCCTACGAGGACAACAAGAATAAGAATGCGATGGAGTTCGGCGATAAAGCGGCCATGGGTCCAGCGCCGGATGAAGCGAAGCTGGCGGTTTTTCAGGCTTATTACGATAAGCTGTACGCTCATTAGGCGTCTCATGCGAGCGTCCGTTGCGCTTCTAACAGTATTCTTTGCCCCGGCGCTATTCGCACAGTCCAACAAAACAACCGCCGGCGACTGGCCGATGTTCAATCGCGACTTGGCCGGCACGCGTTATTCACCACTCACGCAGATCACCACCGCGAACGTTGCCAATCTCCAGCAGGCTTGGTCCTACCGGCTACAGCCTTCGAATTTTCGATTTGCCACGGCGGGCGGAGCAGCCGAGGTCGTCCCGATTGTCGTGAACGGTGTAATGTACATCTCGACGCAGACGCGCGTGGTTGCGCTGAATCCAGAGAGCGGGAAGGAGATTTGGAGCTACGACGTAGACGGTGGACAGGCCTCGCCGCGTGGAGTCGCGTATTGGCCGGGCGACCGGCAGAATCCGGCGCGGATCCTATTTACAAACGGCCGGAGCCTCGTTGCATTAAACGCGGGTAGCGGCAAGCTCGATCCGGGGTTCGCGAAAGAGGGAATCCTGGACATGGTGGTGCCGTACAACGGCGTCCCGACGATCTTTAAGAATCTTGTATTGGTTGGTGCCAGCACTGGAGAGAAAGAGAACGGTCCCCCGGGCAATTCGCGCGCGTACGATGCACGCACGGGCGTCAAGCTGTGGGAGTTTCAATCGATACCGGGGCCGGGTCAGGTCGGTCATGAATCGTGGCTCAATGACGGCTGGAAGGATCGCTCGGGCGCGAACATCTGGGGCTGGTACATGACCGCCGACGAAGAGCGAGGCATCCTGTACATGCCTTTCGGCGCTGCGGCGGCGAACTACTATGGTGGCGACCGGCCCGGCCCGAATCTGTTCGGCAATTCGGTGGTCGCCGTCGATGCCAACACCGGAAAGTATAAGTGGCATTTCCAGGTGGTCCACCACGATCTGTGGGATTACGATATGCCACCCGCGCCGGGACTCGTCGACATCGTCAAGGATGGGAAGAAAGTTCCCGCGCTGTCGGCGATGGGGAAATCGGGATGGATGTTTATTCTCGATCGCGTCACCGGGAAGCCGGTCTTCGGCGTCGAGGAACGTGCCGTACCCAAAGGCGACGTTCCCGGCGAATGGTATTCGCCGACGCAGCCATTTCCTTTAAAGCCGCCTGCTCTGGCACGGACAAGCTTGCGGCGAGAAGACATCGTCACGGCGGACGACACGACTCCCGAACACGCCAAAGCGTGTCTGGAACTATGGGAGAAGAATCTCTTCTACAACAATGGTCCGTTCACGCCGTGGCTGTTTCACGAAGACGGCGCTCCGCCGCGCGTGACCATTTCATTTCCCGGAGCCACCGGCGGCGCGAGTTGGGGCGGGATGGCATCAGATCCCAAGTCGGGCTACATTTTTGTGCAGACCAAGGACAGCCCGCTGACCGGCTGGATCGAGATGAAGAAGGAAGGCACGCGGTATGAGAACGCGAATCTCCCTTATGATCGCGTCAATGGGACCGCGGGCGCCTTCGCCGTGGGCGGCCTGCCATGCTACAAGCCGCCATGGAGCCGCATCCTCGCGGTGAACGCGAACACGGGCGACATTGCGTGGCAGACAACGCTTGGCACTAATCAGTCGCTTCCGGAAGGCAAGCGCAACGTAGGTGGATCGGGCAGCGCAGGCCCGATGGTGACCGCGGGGGGCTTGGTATTTATCGGCGCTGCCACGGACAATCGGGTCCGGGCGTTCGATGCGAAGACGGGAAAGGAATTATGGGCCGGCCAGCTCGACCGGCAGGGCAACGCTGTTCCGATGACGTATCAAGCCAAGAACGGCAAACAGTACGTAGCGGTGACAGCGTCAGATACGGTGGTCGTGTTCTCCCTACCGTAAAAAGATTATTTGCCGACCAAATGCGGGCCACTGCGATCGTTTTCCGTGCAAATAAACTCGATCAGATCAGTGTCAGGCAGCAGGTGGTGGGTCACCCGAACAGTGAACGGCTTGGTGTAAGCTTTGGGATCCTCGATGGTCACGTCGGTTTGCAGGGTTCCGTAGTTTAATCGCTTCATCCGCTCGGTCATTTTGCCGGATTCGGTGAGGGGGCTGCCATCGATATCGAGCCACACGTCGTTACGGAAGCCCGTCGTTTCGACAACCAGTGTGTCGTCTTCCCAATGCCCGATCGAGTAACCGTACCACCAGGGCTCCGGATCTTTCGGCAACGGACGGCCATCGGTGAAAATCTGCCGGATGCCGCCCTGCGCCTCATAGAGCATGACGATCAGGCCGGGAGTCTGGATGATTTTCCTGGGCTGAGGATGCATGTGAAGCTGCATCAGACCGAGCGGCAGACAATGCGCATCGGGATTATCCTTGCTGTTTTCCGCCTTGCGAGTTTTTAAAAGATCGGCCGCCCAGGGCAACATCGGTAAACCTTCTTTGAAACCTGCGCCGATATTCTTGAAAGTGGCGTTGGGAGGAGTGCCCGGAGGTAACTCCGGAGCCTTGCCTTTTGCCGCACCGCGACCGCCTCCAGGACCCCCGGGTCCACCCCGGCCGGTGCCACGGAGATCCCAAACACCGGAAAGATCGGGATGACCGTCGGCTGCCTTGGGTGCGGGGGCGTCGAGCTTCACCTTGCCGTCGGGTGTGCGCGGTACTCCGGCGGCCGGGTAATCTGGCCATTGAGCGGCAATCGGTAGCGCAGCAAGCACGATCACTACCGCAAACGGATTCAGTAAGGTTTTCATGAGGAGTCCCCTCCCGCAGTATTTTAGCGCGCCATTCGAGTCCTAGTTGCCGGGAGCCGCCGCCGCGGGCGGTGCAGGCAGAGTCGCCTTTCCGTCCAGTGCGTACACTAGCATTCTCGAAGGTTGGGGAGGAGCCGTGGGAGCTGCGGGAGCCGGGCCAGCGCCGCGACCACCACGCCCGCCACCGACCTGCGGTGGTCCGCCCGCGATCGCAACGTATTGTTTCCCATCGAGCATGAATGTCATGGGCGGTCCCATTTGCGACAGGCCCGTGGTGATATCCATGAGCACATCTCCGTTGTCGGCGCGATAAACGATGAGCCGCGTGTTCACGCTGGCGAACACCAGATTGCCTGCAGTCGAGAGCGTGCCGCCTTGATTAAAGCCGGCGGATAATCCACGCCAGCGTTCTTTCCCGGCAATCGGATCCCAGGCGACCAAAATATTTCCACGCCCTTCCGGTCCGATGGATGGAGGCGATGGAGGAGGTGGACCAGCCCGACCTCTTCCTCCGCCAGGTCCCCCTGCTGGAGGAGCTCCGGCGCCTCCGCCGCGTCCCGCGCCACCGGCAGCCGCAACCGCTGCTGCATCCAATCCAGGAGCGAGTCCCGGAGCAGCGCCACGTCCCGCGGCCGCACCTCCAGCGCCAGCAGCCGCGCCACCGCGGCCTGCCCCGGCACGTCCGGTACCCATGTTCATCTGGCCGCGTCCCTCCAGGCCGATATCGGTGGGTAGGGGTACGAAATCAGGATTCGCCTGGAATGTGTAGCCGTTGCCGATCGTACTTGGGATATATACCAAGCCGGTATTCGGATTGAACGACCAGGGTGGCCATACGTGACCGCCGCCAGGGCCAGGAGTAATGCTGACGGCATCTGTTCCGTAGCGAGCCTCAGGATTCACTCGGGGGCGGCCAGTTTTCAGATCGACGCCCGATGCCCAGTTCACCGTTACCCACGGATCGGCCGAGAGCAATTCTCCAGTCTTGCGATCCAGAACATAAAAAAATCCGTTCTTGGGGGCGTGCATGACCACTTGGCGCTGGCGTCCGTTGATGTTGAGGTCGGCCAGCATGATATCGGCGATGGAATCGAAGTCCCAATCGTCGCCGGGTGTGGTCTGGTAATGCCAGATATATTTTCCGGTGGCGCCGCGCACGGCGATGATGCAATCGGTACAAAGGTTGTCGCCCTTGCCGCGCGAAACTTCGGTCCAGGGGCCGGGCTGTCCCGTACCGACATAAAGAATGTCGGAGTCGGGATCGTAGGCCATGCCGTTCCACACTGGACCACCGCCGCCGAGCTTCCACCATTCGCCTGACCAGGTTTTGGCCCAATCGGCCAGTACCGGCTGTTCGAACGGCTTAGAAGGATCGCCGGGAACCGTATAGAAACGCCACGCGAGCTTGCCGGTTTGAACGTCGTAGGCGTCGAAGAATCCGCGCACGCCGTACTCGCCGCCGCTCACGCCGATGATGACCTTGCCGCCCTTGATGACGCGAGGGGCCATGGTGATGGTATAGGCCATGTTGGCGGGCGAAACGCGCGATTCCCAAACCAGCTTTCCCGTGGCGGCGTCCAGCGCCCGCAATCGTCCATCGACCACCGGCGCGATGATTTTGTCCTCATACATGGCAATGCCGCGATTCACCACGCCGCAGCAGATGCGCGACTGCCAAACTTGCTGATTGACATCGGGATCCGAGTGCCACGCCTCTTTGCCGGTGCGAGCATCCACAGCGTAGACCACGCTCCACGGAGCGATGCTATAGATCATGCCGTTTGCAACCAACGGCGTGCCTTCCTGACGAGTTTGTGGATTTCCGCGCGCGGATGGGATGTCGGTGTACCAAGCTAGCCCCATCCGGTTCACGTTCTGGGAGGTGATCTGGTTAAGCTGGCTAAAGCGCTGCTCGGACCAGCCCATGTTGTAACTGAGCCAATCATCCGCCAATCGGGGAGCGTCGCGAAGCGCCTGATCGTCTATTTTGCGAGGTTGTTGGGCCACGGCGATCCCAGCCGCGCATCCCAAAAACAGCACAAAAGATCCTGCCTGCCAACCACGAGACCGACCCAGCATTTGTGTCCCCCAGCTTCTATACGTACAACGCCGAGCAGATTTTTACCAGGCCCGGCCCTCCTGGCTAGCCTTTAGCTCATAGTATGCTATCACGGACGCTGCGGGGCGCTGCTATTACTTCATTTCAGCTATAAAAGGCGTCCACTTGCCCGATGGCGAGGCCACCGACGGGCCAGGCCGAAATCCACAGATTTCCTCTATTGAAGAAAAAAAGCTGAACAGAATCACAAGCAATGGGATTAATGTATATGCCTGGCATCCCGAAGGCGGTTCTTCGCCTGCTGCCCCTATTCCTCATATCCATCCTGTTATGCGGGCAGTCCCAGACGGGGGAAATCCGGATCCAGGTCCAAGACTCCGCCGGGCTCGCTATGGAAGCCTCCGGCAAGCTAGAGAGTCTCGCCAACAAAACGAATCTCAGCTTTCGGACAGACTCTCAGGGCGCCTATTCTCTTTCCAACCTTGCTTCTGGCCGCTATCGCCTGGAGGTTTCGAAAACCGGCTTCGCCACCCAGTCTGTGTTGATCGATGTGCAACCCGGGACACCCGTCTCGCGCACAGTGATGATGGCGCTGGCGGCGCAGGCATCCAGGATCGATGTGGTCGCGGCGACGCCGCTGCCCGGGACCGATCTACCGATCGACGAGATTCCCGCACCGGTCCAGACGGCTAGCGCGCGCGACTTGCAACAGAGCGGTGCGCTCGATCTTTCCGATCTATTGAATCAGCGGCTCAGCGGGGTCCACATCAACCAGAATCAGGAGAATCCCTACCAGCCCGACGTGAACTATCGGGGCTACACCGCCTCGCCACTGCTTGGAAACCCCGAAGGGATCTCAGTCTATATGGACGGCGTCCGTCAGAACCAACCTTTTGGCGACATCGTGGCATGGGATCTGATTCCCAAGATTGCTATCTCGGAGATTGCCTTGATACCTGGATCGAACCCGCTATTCGGCCTTAATACACTAGGCGGTGCGCTTTCGATCGACACCAAGACCGGCTACAGCCAGCCAGGCACCACTGTTCAGCTGAGCGGCGGCAGCTTCGGGCGCCGGGCAGGCGAGTTCGAACACGGAGGCTCGAATTCCAAGGGTTTGAGCTGGTACGTCGCCGGTAACCTGTTCCGCGAGGACGGCTGGCGTCAATTCTCGCCGTCGGAAGTTCGCCAGTCATTCGCCAAAGTGGGATGGCAACACGGAAAGACTTCGATATATCTCAGCGGCTCCTATGCGGACAATTGGCTGACGGGTAACGGGCTCCAGGACACGCGCTTTCTTGCGCAACACTATTCGAGCGTGAATACTATTCCGGATATTACGTGGAACCATTCCCCTTCCATCAATCTAAGCTTGCGCCATAATGCGACCAGCCGTTTGACACTCACCGGCAATATTTATTTTCGATACATTCGCGCCGATACGACCAATGGCGACCTCAATTCAAACTCGTTCGATGAGTCGATCTATACGCTGAGCGCTGCCGATGTTGCCGCGCTTTCGGCCGCCGGTTATAAGGGATTTCCGACCGGCACCCAAACTCCGGCCACCGAGCCCTTCCCTTTCTGGCGTTGCATCGCGCAGGGGCTCGAAGAGAGTGAACCGATCAAGAAGTGCAACGGCATCCTGACGAACACGTTTAACAAGCAACATAACTGGGGAATGTCGGGGCAAGCGAGCTGGCTGATCGCGCACAATCGTGTCACGGCGGGTGCGGCCTGGGATCGCAGTAGCACGATCTTCCAACAGGGATCGCAATTCGCCTATCTGAACCCTGACCGCATCACATTTACGCCGATCAACGCATTCGCCGATGGCTCCTCCAACTCAAACGGAGTGCCGGTGGATACGCGTGTCAATCTTCACGGAAGCTCCAATACCTTTAGCCTGTATGCAGCCGATACACTCTCCCTGGGCAAATTGGCATTCACTGCGTCAGGCCGCTTCAACCGGACGACGCTCGACAACACCGATCGTTTGCCCCCGGTGACGGATGGATCGCGCGGATCGCTCACTAGTCAAAATGTTTTCGATCGTTTTAATCCTGAGGCAGGTGTTACGTACGCCGCGTCGCGATTGGCGACCGTGTATTTCAGCTATAGCGAGAGTAGCCGCGCGCCGACATCCATCGAACTGGGTTGCGCCGATCCCAACGAACCCTGCAACCTGCCCAATGCGCTGGTCGGCGACCCGCCCCTGAAGCAAGTCGTCACCCGAACGCTTGAAGCGGGAGCGCGCGGCTCCATGGAAAACGGCTTGCGTTGGAATGTGGGCTGGTTTCGGGGCGAGAACTATAACGATGTTCTCTTCGTGGCATCGCAACAGACGGGTTTCGGTTATTTCCTGAATTTCGGCCAAACGCGCCGCCAGGGAATCGAGGCGAACATCAGCGCCCGGATTAGACGCTTTACAATGGGAGCCAACTACACGTTTCTGGACGCCACCTATCAAAGCCCCCAGACGGTTGACGGCGGCAGCAACAGTACCAATGATGGTGGCCTAGGATTGGATGGCAACATTGCGCTGCAGCCCGGCGACCACATTCCGCAGATTCCCAAGAATATCTTCAAGGCGTACATCGAGTACCAGCCCACCACGAAGCTGTCAGTGGATCTCGACTTCGATGCGGTTGGGCGTTCTTTTGCGCGCGGTAACGAGAACAACCTGGATCAGCCCGATGGAATGTTTTACCTCGGACAAGGGTTCTCCGCGGGGTACGGAGTCGTGAATCTGGGAGCGCACTACCAAGTGCACAAGCGGACGCAGCTTTTTGTGCAGATCAACAATCTGCTCAACCATCGCTACTATACGGCCGCACAGCTTGGCCCGTCGCCCTTCGACAATGCAGGCAATTTCATCGCCCGGCCGTTTCAGCCGCCGACGACGGGTGGAGATTTTCCGATTCGAACCTCGACGTTCTTCGCGCCAGGCGCACCGAGCGGGGCCTGGGGAGGAGTTAGGATCAGTTTCTAACGACGGTTAGATGTTCAAGGACAAAACCATCCCGGATCTCGCCGCCGCCAGCGTTTCGGCGACGGGGGAGGCCAAGCCGACTCCGCTTGAAGAAGAGGTGGTCGCCCTGTTCGACCAGATGCAGGACAAGCTGCTGCGCTATTTGTTGAGTACCGGGGTGCCGGTCCAAGACGGGGAAGAGATTGTTCAGGAAGTGTTTCTGGCTCTGTTCCAGCACTTGCAGCTCGGCAAATCGCGCCGCAACCTGCGCGCCTGGGTGTTTCAAGTGGCTCACAACCTCTCGGTGAAACGCTACGTCGCGACGCTGCGAGACCGGAAACATATGGTGGAGCCGGGTGCGGTGCCGGACGAGGATGCGTTCGTCGACCGAGCCCCGAATCCAGAAGATCAGCTAGCGCGAAATCAGAGTCACGCGCGTCTGCAAAGTGTTTTCCGTGCCTTGCCGGAGCAGGATCGGCGATGCCTTTCGCTTCGCGCGGAAGGTCTTACGTATCGCGAAATCGGCCAGATTCTCGATATGTCATTGGGGGCGGTAGCCCTTTCCTTAGGGAGATCACTCGCGCGTTTTGCACGCGCGGAGGAACGGTAATATGTTGTCTCATAATTCTCATTTATCCGATCAGGAACTTCTGCTGGCGGCCGATGGAGAATTGCCTGCTGCCCGGACCGGACAAGTTGCGTCGCATCTGGCCGAGTGCTGGACCTGCCGCGTCCGCAAAGGCGAGATTGAAGCGTCGATCGGCGATTTTGTTCGGGCCTATCGCGGGGATCTCGATTCAATGCTGCCGTCCCCCGCAGGTCCTCGTGCGTTGCTCAAGGCCCAACTTGCGGAAATGACGGCCGAGCGTGCTGCGGTGCCGCCAGACTGGCGTACCCAATGGTTGCAAGGGTCGAATCCTCGCTACGCCGGGGCCGCTCTATTCCTGGCCGTTCTGGCGTTGCTAGTTTACTTGCGTCCCACATTCGAATCGCCACGGACGTTTCATGTCGTGCCGGTATCGTTTCCGGAACCGAGTCTCACGCCGGGGGTAGCGGCGGGCGTGAATCGCGATCAGATCTGCCATTCAATGCCGCCCAAGAATCGTATCGTGCCGGCATCCTTGCAGCGCAGGGTGTTTGAGGAATACGGCATCTCGGGTGCGGAGCCGCGAGCCTATGAAGTGGACTACCTGATTACGCCTGCCCTGGGGGGCGCCGACGACATCCGTAACTTGTGGCCGCAGTCGTATTCGTCGGCGGTTTGGAACGCGCGCGTAAAAGACGCGCTGGAAGATCGCTTACACGACCTGGTTTGTGACGGCCGGCTGGACTTGGCCACGGCGCAACGGGATATCTCGTCCGACTGGATCGCCGCGTACAAGAAATACTTTGAGACCGACCAGCCGCTGCAGTAGGACGTTACTTTTTTGTAAGCTCGTCGTAAAGCGAGCCGTAAAACCCTGCGTTGAACGTCCAGCCGAGATCGTCCGTTTTCACTTGCATCGCGAGTGTTTCCCTGGTTGCGCCCGCCTTGATGGCGTCCGAGGCGCGGCTGATCAAGGTTGCGAACTTGTCTCGAAACGCCTGAACCTCGGCTCTGGTCTTAGGCTCGCCGCGGCCCGGAATGGCCATATCGAAATCCAGCTTCAGCACGCCGTCGAGACTCTTGTTCCATTCGACAGCGCTGCCGCCATTAGCAAAATCTACGATGGGGTTGGTATCCGTCATTTGGTCGCTGACCATGACGACCTTGAGGTCGGGGAAGTACACCATCGTGTCATCGCCCGTGTGTCCGCGTCCGTAGGAATGCGCGTCGACTTCCGCGCCGCCGAATTTCAAGACATAGTCCTTAACGAAGGTCTGCGTCGGCCGGCCAGGGATATCTTTGGTCCGCGGATCGCTGGCCATGTTGGTCTTCAGAGCATCCAGAGCGATCACGGTCGCACCCGCGTCGATGAATTTCTGGTTGGTGCCAACGTGGTCGGGGTGATGGTGAGTATTGAGCACGTATTTGACAGGCAGGGGCGAGACCGACTTGATCTCCTCCATGACCCGGTTGTAGTTATCGTCGCCTGGATTCTTGGTGTCCACCAGGATCAATCCTTCGGGTGTAACCCGAATCAGCGTGTTCGCTCCTCCGCCGGTGATCATATAGAGGTTAGGCTTCAGAAGCCGGATCTTCTCGACCGTGGCGCCGGCTTTCGGGCCACCTTTTCCGCCACCTCGGCCGCCGCCTGGAGGGCCTTGCGCCAGTAGACCGGTTGTCACGACACTCAGCGTGATCGTCAAAGCTACGCCCAGAAGTTCTTTCTTTCGCATTCATTCTCCTAATAGGTCACTGGGGACCGAACTATTATCGCTGATTTGTCCAGACCGTAAGGCTTGCCCATCTGGGGTTAGGCTAGTAACGGATGCAGAGTAGCCCGGACAATGGCTCCAGACTGTCGAAGAGCCGCCTTGCATTGTTCGTCGGTTTCGGCGGTCTTCTCGCCATTATCGCTTTGTCGGGATTCGACGCTTTGCGCGTGCTGAGCCAGTTTCGCAAGGAAGACGACCAGATCCGCCGCCAATTTCTGTTCCGCAATCGAGTACTTAACAACATTCGCGCCGAGGTGTATCTTTCGGGTACCTACGTGCGCGATTACTTGCTGGAACCGGATCCGGAGAGAGCTTCGGGATTTGGCAAAAGTCTGGAAAGCGTGCGCCGACAGATGGAAACCGAGCTCGCGTCGTATGCCAGCCAACTGGAGCCTGCTGAGGCCGGGCACTATGAGGCTTTGCGAACGGAGCTGGCGCAATACTGGGCATTGCTCGAGCCGATTCTCACCTGGGACGCCCCAAAACGCCAGGCCCTGGGATATGCGTTTCTGCGCGATGCCGTATTCCCGCGCCGCACGGCGATGCTGGACATCGCCGGCCGCATTGCCGACATCAACGAACAGCAATTGAATGCGGGCAATGGACAAGCATCCGGCCTGCTGGAAAAGTTTCAGACCCGGCTGGTGATCACGTTGTTCGCGGCACTCGCACTAGGCTTGGGTATGGCGACCTTCAGCACGCGCAAGATTTTGCAACTGGAAGCTCACGCCCAAGCACGGTACCAGGAGGTCGCGGAAGCGAGAAAACAGCTTACCCATCTCTCCGCCAAACTGGTCGAGGCGCAGGAAACTGAGCGGCGTTCGCTTTCGCGGGAATTGCATGACGAAGTAGGCCAGTCGCTATCGGCCGTGCTGGTGGAATTGCGTAATCTGCTCACCGGCTTAGGCGTCCGTCAGGACGAGCATCTGCGGAGCCAGGCAGAGGTCATCAAGGGCCTGGTTGAGGGTAGCATTCGATCCGTCCGGAACATGGCGCTGCTTTTGCGGCCCTCCATGCTGGACGATCTGGGGCTGATCCCGGCGCTCAAATGGCAGGCACGCGAGGTATCCAAGCGCACGTCGATGGACGTCAGCGTCGCCACAGAACTTACGTCGGAAGATCTACCCGACGATTACAAGACGTGTATTTACCGCGTCGTTCAAGAGGCTCTGCACAATTGCTCCCGTCATTCGAATGCCACCACCATCCGGGTCCGCGTTCAACAAAAGCCGGATGTGCTCTTGCTATCCATTCAGGATGATGGGAAAGGGTTCGACTTCAGCCAATCGAAGGGACTAGGATTGCTGGGCATTGAAGAACGGGTGGCTCAACTCGGTGGTACGTGTCACGTCCATTCGGGCCCTGGGATCGGAACCATTCTGACTGTAGAACTCCCTTTTCACCCTCCGGCCGGACAAACGAATAAGGATCCAAGTGAAGCAGATTCGCATACTGTTAGCGGATGATCACAACGTCATTCGCCACGGGCTTCGGCTTTTGCTGGAGAGTCATCCCGAATTCGTGGTGGTCGCCGAGGCCGCGGATGGACGGCAGGCCATAGAACAGGCGGTTGCGACCCGACCGGATGTGGTGGTTCTCGATATCAGCATGCCGCATCTCAGCGGTACAGAAGCGGCGGAGCGGATCACCGAAATGCTCCCCTCCACCGCGATTGTGTTTCTCAGTATGCATTCGGACGAGGGGTATGTGTTGCGCGCGCTCAAGGCCGGCGCCAAGGGCTATCTGCTGAAGGATTCGGCGGAGGGAGATCTCATTGAAGCGATCCGGGCCGTAAGCCACGGGCAGGCCTTTTTCAGCCCCGAAGTAAGCCGGATGTTAGTGGAAGATTACATGCGAGAAATTAAGGCTCGCGGTGTCCACGACAGCTATGAGCTTTTGACAACGCGCGAACGAGAAATCCTGCACTTGCTGGCCGGGGGGAAATCCAATAAGGACATTGCAGGGATGCTGAATCTGAGTCTGTACACTGTGGAGACCCATCGCAGAAATCTTCAGGAAAAGCTGAATCTCCACAGTCTTGCGGAACTGATCCTTTACGCGGTACGGAAGGGTCTCATCGCCTAGTACTTGATGGTCGGCGCCGAGCCCGGCAAAACGTAGCGAATATTGAACCAGACTGCGCTTTCGTGGGTGTTTTTAGGAGCGCCCGGAGCCACAAACCACGGATCACGGAAGAAGTAGGCGTATTGGAACATGGTTTGGAACGCACCGTACTTGCCATCTCTCCACCAAGTCTGTGTCCACCCGAGGGTGCCTTCTTGCGTGGTCTTGTTCTGACCGTTGCCGGATCCCTGATAGCCATACCCGATCCGCGAACCGTTGAGGTCCAACGCGGTGTTGCGGCCGGCGTAGATCCCGCCGTAGTAAGCGTAGAATTGCGAGTTCTTGCGTGCGTATTCGAAGCCTGAAACCGTCGAGCCGGCATGAATCAGAGAGGGGCTGCCATCCGCACGGACGATGAAATCCGGTACCACGCCGAATAGGTAGCGGCCTTCGCCGTCGCTCCAGAAATTGTTGCTCACCAGGCGCAGACCGGGGAACAGCTCCACGTTCGCATTGATCGATCCGCCGGCGCCTGCTTTCGTAAAGTACTGCTGCGTGATGGGATTAAACAGCTTCACAGTGCTCTCGACGCCCGCGACTTCGAAGTGGACCTTGGAACTTGGATCGAAGGCGACCTTCGCGATAATGTCCGGATGAACATTGGGAATCTTGACGCCGTTGGTGACGTTCTGATCGAGTTCGCCGGCAATCGGCGTTACCAAGGCCGCCGGTAGCGTCGGTGTGCCGCCGCCGCCCGAACCGCCGAAATATTGCGCGGAATTTTCAAGTGACAGGCCGAAGGTGATCTTCTCGGTCGGGTGATACAGGAAGCGAACACCCGGAATTCGTCCCCACGTCAAGCCGTTCATATAGTTGACGTCGACTACTTGCGAGTAGAAAAGGTCCCCCGGCAGGGCGGAAATCTGTTTACGATTGGGAGTTAACATGCTCCAGGACTGGCCAGCCAGAAACTCCAGCTTGTTCTTGCGGACGTCGACCCAATAGAGACGAATGCGATATAGCAAGCTGTTGCTGGACACCTGAGTGTTATAGGCGGTATCGCCGATGCCGCCCACGAAGTCGCCTTCGTAGTAGCCCAGTACGTTGGTGCCTTTCACTTTCGCATCCACGCGGAAACCGATGCGCGAGTTCGCCGCGCTAAACTTGTCTTCGCTTAGCCGGCCCGCCACCACGTTGTTGTACGGGATGCTTCCGAAGTTCGTCTGCAGGCTACTTCCGGCGTTGGTGCTGCGATAGGTATTGGTCAGATCCATGAAGCCGACCGGGGTGATGGTGGCCTCGCCAATCTTTATCTGAAGTGGCGAGGGCGGCTCTGCCGCCGCCTGCGGCACGGGAAGCGGCGTTCCCAAACTTGTTACGGCCGGTAACGGCGGCAGAATAGGCACCGTTGATGCGATCTGTCCGATGCCCCGGGAAGGCGTCAGCGCTACAGGTGCATCCGGTTTTGCAGCTCCAATCGTGCGCTTTAGTTCGTCGATCTGGCGTTGTTGATCCAGGATCATCTGGCGCAGCTGTTCGACTTCCGAACTCAAGGCCGGTGCTTGGGACGCCGACACCGGCGCCTGACCGTTCGCCAACGGCACCGCAAAGCTCAAAGCACAGACCATGAACGGCGTCATCCCGTGCCGTCCGATTGTTCTCATGAACATCAAATCACTCCTGTTAGTAATTTCCCGTGCCCCCGGTTCCGCTGTATGCCCTCCGCTACACGCAGAGCACCGCCGGAGCACGGAAGTCACAAGCCTACGGGGTGCCCGTGGCGTTGTAATGAATGATACGTTACAGTTTGATAACGCCTAGTCTCGCCGGCTCCAGATCATGACATCTTGCTGGATGAGCGGGGGATATGGTACGATGCCGTCGGCCCAAAAATTGGCTGGAATCCTCATAGCTTTGAGGAGTTTGAGAACAGGATGGAGTAAAACGGTGAAGCGAATTCTCCCAAACGCGCTAAAATGCTGGACCGTAGCCACGGCTTTTGGATTGGTCGTGTGTGGGGCTCTTTCCACGCGAGCCGCCGAACCGGAAAACGGCGAGCTTGATGTTGTGCAGGTTCGGCCGAATTTCTACATGATCGCGGGTGCCGGTGGCAACATCGGTGTGCAGATCGGCTCCGACGGCGTGGTGTTGGTGAGCGCGGGCGCTGCAGCCAAAACGGGCGAAGTGTCGGCCGCCATCAAGAAACTGACGAACCTTCCTATCCGGTATGTCATCGACATCAACGCCGACGCCGATTTCGTTGGCGGCAACGAGAAGCTGGCCAAGTCCGGATTTACGATTTTCACCAATGCACTTGGCAACAACGGCGTGGCCGGGACCATGACCAATGGTGGCGCTGCGTCGATTCTCGCGCATCAAAGCATCCTAAACAGGATGAGCGCTCGTGACGCCAAACCGTCCTATCCGGGTGACGCGTGGCCCACGGAGGCTTTTCTCCAGAACCGCAAAGCGCTGCGCATGAACGACGAGGGAATCGAAATTCTGTATCAGCCTGCCGCCCACAGCGACGCTGACAGTTTCGTTTTGTTCCGCCGTTCGGACGTGGTGGTTGCCGGAGACGTGATGGACACTACCCGCTTTCCCGTCATCGATCTTGCGAACGGTGGCAGCATTCAGGGAGAGATCGACGCCCTGAACAAGTTGATTGACCTGACGATTGCGCCTACCCCTTACATTTACAAGGATGTGGGGACATACGTGATTCCCGGTCACGGGCGTTTATCCGAGCAGATGGAAGTGGTGGACTACCGCGACATGGTGGTGCTCGTCCGGGATGTGGTCGCAGATTACATCAAGCAGGGCAAGACGCTGGATCAAATCAAAGCCGCGCATCCGGCGCTGCCCTATGAGACCCGCTACGGCACGCAACCCGGAGTCACGAACGGGTTCATCGAGACCATCTACAAGAGCCTGACTGCAAAGAAATAATCACCCATGCGACGAAGAATACTAACGCTCACATTGTGCACGGTGGGATCGCTGGCCGGCTTACTGATGACGCCTGGGCTTTACGCTCAAGGCCGGGGCGGACGAGGTGGCGGCGCTGCCGCCCAGCCCCAGAACGCCAAGGCGGCGGCCGTCTTTGACCCAACCGGCTATTGGGTTTCGGTCATTACGGAAGACTGGCGCTATCGTATGGTCACGCCCTCGCCGGGAGACTACCAAGGTGTTCCGATGACACCGGAAGCCCGCAAAGTCGCCGACGCCTGGGATCCCAACAAGGAGGAAGCTTCGGGCGATGTGTGCAAATCCTATGGAGCGCCAGCGCTGTTGCGCGTGCCCAACCGGCTTCATATCACCTGGCAGGATGACCAGACCCTGCGTATGGACTCCGATGCCGGCAAGCAGACCCGTACCTTTCATTTCGGCGATTGGAAGCCTGCCGCTGGAGGGCCGCCGACGCTACAGGGCGATTCAAAGGCTGAATGGGAGCGCGGCGGCGGCCGGGGCGCAACTGATGGATCGTTGAAAGTCACGACATCCCACCTCAGAGCCGGTTTCCTGCGGAAGAACGGTGTTCCCTACAGCGAGAACGCCAACCTTGTCGAGTACTTCGATCTGATCAAGGCACCCAACGGAGATCCAGTAATGGTGGTCACTATCATTACCACCGACCCCATGTATTTGCGCCAGCCTTTTGTAATCACGTCTCAGTACAAGAAAGAGGCCAGCGATGCTAAGTGGAATCCTACGGCATGCTCGGCGAAGTGGTAAGGAGATCAGATATGAGCCTCAATAAAATTTCCTCCTGTTTAGCCGCGTTGTTGTGCGTGAGTTTCCCAGCGCTGGCCGAGATCGACCTGTCCGGATCCTGGGCCGCCATTAATCACGAGGACTCGCTCGAGCGAGGCGGCGGTCCGAATCCAGTCGACTGGGCGGGACTTCCGTTCAACGATGCCGGGCGTGCAAAAGCCTTAAGCTTTTCGCAATCGATCATTTCCATGCCGGAGCGAATCTGCTGGTTTCAGACCCAGTGGCATATTGCAGCCGGGCCGTTCAGCCTCAGGATGTGGGCTGTACCCGATCCGATAACGGGGAAGGTCCAAGCCTGGGTAGTCGGTGCCTGGGAAACTCGCGCGCCCATGACCATCTACATGGACGGACGTCCCCATCCAGGTAAGAATGCTCCGCACGATCAGACCGGCTTTACCACGGGCGTGTGGAACGGCAACGAGCTGATTGCCACCACGACTCATATTAAAACGGGATATATTCGCCGCAATGGAGCGCCGAGCAGCGACCAGGCCACGATTACCACGCATTTCCTGCGGCATGGAGATTTGCTGACAGTCGCGCTGTTCATGGACGACCCGGTTTATCTTACAGAGCCCTACATCCTGACGCGCTCCTACAATTTGTCCACCAACCCGGTGGCTATTGGGGGCCCGCCGTGCATCGTCGGCGATGAAGGCGTAGAATCGGGCAGGGTTCCGCACTACCTTCCCGGGAAGAACCCATTCGTCGATGAGATGACTAAGCTCTACGGCATTCCCGAAGAAGCTTCCTTGGGCGGAGCGGAAACTATGTATCCAGAGTTTCGCGAGAAGATCAAGGACAAGTTCAAACTTCCGGCCAAGTGTGCGAAGAACTGCGCCAACGCCGGAGGTAACTAGGTCTAAAGTCCGGGAAGTCTACGATCGGCACACAGTTGAGATATAATTCAGTCGTCTAGGAGGCAGCTTGAAAAGCAAACTATTCGTTCTCGTCTTCGCGGGATTGAGCATGCTCGGTGGTCGGGCTTACGCCCATCACTCGTTTGCGTCCACCTACCTTGAGGATCAAAAAATGACCATTGAGGCAGATGTGTTGCAATTCCTATACCGGAACCCGCATTCGTTCCTGCAATTGCAAACCAAGGACGCAAAAGGCAATGCCATCACGTGGGCGGTGGAATGGGGAGCTGGCGCTCAGTTGGGAAGTAAGGGTGTCCAGCGCGATACACTCAGGCCGGGCGACCATGTCATCGTGATCGGCTCGCCGGGTCGAAATCCCGAAGACCATCGCCTCCGCATGATTGACATCAAACGTCCGTCGGATGGCTGGTCATGGAAAGGCACCTTCGACTAGGCTCGGGTCGCCTTCGCCGCATCTGGTGACTAAATTGCTATAGTGTGGGCGTGCCCGTAGTACCTCCGGATGAACACTTCTTGTGCCTGGACATGCTCTGTGTCAGCTGGAGCAGCGGCACGGCTCGAGCCTCGTCCGAATGCGCAATTGTCATGGAAATCTGGCGCTCCGGAGCCATTCTTCAGACAGACGCGGCTATTCCTAAAGATGCGGTCCTGACACTGGCGGCTCCCGCAGGGCCGGTGCATGCCAAAGTCAGTGACTGTTCACAGGACGACTACGGGTTCCTGGTGGAGGTGGTTCCGGAAACCTCTGAACAGTGGTTTCCCGACGCCTACCGCCCCGTTCATCTTATGGCTAAGTGTTCCGCTTAAGTCTTATGGCGAGTCGATTTGATCTCATTGAGAGACGGCGACGTCCGATTTAGCAAGCAATGACCACCTGAGGTTAGCCCGGGAATCGAAAGCTGAGCGTCGGCAACCTCCCAGCACTGGAATCGTGCGAAGTTCCTGTCTGATTTCATCGATCCACGCGGTATAACGCGGGTTAGGCGCCCAGGAATAGAAGCGCAACAGCTCCATTTCACATTTGAATTGGGGATCCTGGTACGACGGGAGCGGAAGGCCCGCATATTCGAACGATCGACCGCCGATACGCCTGAGGATGGAGGCGGAGCAGTGGCGGCGGGTTACGGTGCTGAAGCCGATGGCGCCACCCAGTTCTTGCGAGAGGCTATACATCGCCAAGGCCATTCGAACAGCCTCGGTAGTCCCGCGGATGCTGTTTGCCAATGCCCAACCTCCGATCTCCACGCAGGGCAAATCCAAGCGTCGCGAGAGATCGAGTTCTGACTCAGCGGCCGCTTTGAGCTTGGGCCCCCATTCCGCCGACCGTGCGAGCGCGGAACCGGAAATGTTCAACTGTGCAAAATGTGCATGTACCGGATAAGTCTGCTGCCGCACGCAGCCACAGACACGGTCGTCCCCGTCGACGACCAGCAAGTGCCAACTGCTTTCATCCGCGTCAACCCGATGCCTGCCATCCGTCAGTTGCTTCGCTGTGATCGCGCCGTCTTCCAGATAGACGCTACCGCGGAGCCTTTGCATTTCCGCAAGCAATTTGTCGCGCCGGATGGCATCGGTGTCGATGTCAGCGAAACAGTCCGGAACCACGGCCGAGGCAGGGCTCAAAAGAACCCATTTCCGCGACCGAGCCGTTAGCAGTTCTCTGCGTGGAGCGTCCACACCTTCGCGTAAATCTCCAGCGGGATGCTTCAATATAATCTCCATCGCGCCAAGTGAGTGGCCGGACGAATTTAAGGCTGAAATGACAGAGTAGCCGTGAGGGTCAAGCACAGCACTTCATGTACCAAAATTAACTGTCGTGCTAACCCCTGTTATTTCATCGCTCTGTAGTCAGATTCACGGTCTCGCGGGTTAGCTTCAATTCATTCTTACCGGCTTGGCCCAAGTAAAACTGACTGCCTCCGGTCATTTCACCGGTTTGGACGATTCGGCGGCGCGGGCGACAACGTAGGCCTGAATTGCCCGCACTTGATTCGTGTTGAGGATGTTCTTGAATGACGGCATGCCCGCCGAAGCGCGACTCCCGCCCAGAACGATGTTCTCGAAATCCTGATGAACTTCTTTGCTCGCGTAACGGAGATCGGGCACGGGGCCCGCGACCGCATTTATGCCATGACAGGGCCCGCAGTTCGCATTAAACAGCAGGTTGCCTTCGTGAATAGTCTTCGGAGAGGCATTGGTTGTGATCGCCGGCACGGGTGGCTCCTTGTGGCCGAAAGGAGGCGCCTTCAGCGTCGCGGTGCCGTTCAGAGTGAACGTCAGAATCCGGCCATAGCCATGCTTGACCGGTCCGGATCCGGGCGCGTTGAATAATCCCGGTGCGCCACCCCAGCCCGCCATTACAGACAGATACTGTGTGCCATCCACGGTGTAGGTCACCGGAGGGGCCATGATTCCAGTGCCCGCATCGAAGGTCCACAATTGCTTGCCGTCGCTGGCCCGATAAGCCGCCAACACGCCATCCCCGCGGCCCTGAAACACCAGGTTGCCGCCGGTGGCAAGAACGCCGCCATCTTCGACCGTGGGATTGCTTACCCGCCAAGCAGCTTTTTGGGCCACCGGGTCCCACGCGACAAGTTCTCCAGTGGCGGGTGGCATGCCGATCAGTTTGGCGTTGAGCGGACCATCGTACATCCCGTCCAGGGCCAGGTTGGATCGCTCGGCATCGTACTTCCATTTCGGATCGGGCGCATGCAAAAACTGCGTACCCACTTTCGCGTTCAGATAGACCAACCCAGTCGCGGGACTGAACGCCATCGGATTCCAGTTGTGCGCGCCGTCGGGGCTGGGCGAGACGATCGTTGGCTTAAGCTCCCCCGCACCGGGCGATTCGATGGGCCGACCCGTCTTCGGATCTAGTCCGGTGGCCCAGGTGACGCCGTTTACGAACGGCGCGCCCGAAATGAACTCCCCCGTCTCCCGATCGAGAACATAAAAGAAACCGTTCTTATTGGCCTGCATGATCACTTTGCGCGCGCGGGCGCCGATGGTCAGATCGGCCTGCATCAGCGGCTGCGTCGCATCGTAGTCCCAATTTTCGCCGGGCGTCGTTTGGAAATACCAAGCGAGTTCGCCATTGCTCGCATGCACTGCAATGATCGACGCGGTGTAGAGACTGTCGCCTTCGCCGCGAATCGCCCGATACCAGGCAGTCGCGTTGCCCGTCCCGAAGTACAGCAGGTCCAAGGTGGGGTCGTAGACGATTCCTTCCCAGGGCGTGCCGCCGCCGCCGGTCTTCCAATACTCGCCCTTCCAGGTCTTCGAAGCGGTTTCCATGGCCTTCGACTCGAAGCCTTTCGATGGGTCGCCAGGCACGGTGTAAAAGCGCCAAGTCATCTTGCCGGTTTCCGCATCATAGGCAGAAATGTATCCGCGCACGCCGTTCTCGGCGCCGGCGTTGCCGATAATCACCATCCCTTTGGCGATGCGGGGAGCGCCAGTAACGGAATACTGCTTGGCGTCGCCGGTGGTGGCTGCGGTCCATACCGGAGTTCCGGAATGCTCATCGAGCGCGATCAGGCGGCCGTCCAGAGTTCCGACGTATACCTTGCCTTTGTAGAGTGCCACGCCGCGATTGACCACGTCGCAGCAGATGAAGTAAGCGCGCTCTCGCGGGACTTTGGGATCGTAGGTCCAGCGAATCTCCCCGGTCTTCGCGTCGATTGCATACACCAAGCTCCACGCGCCGGTCGTGTAGATGATGCCGTCCTCTACCAGCGGCGTCGCTTCCAGTCCGCGCGTTGTCCCGAGTTCGCGGCTCCAGGCTAAGTCCAGCTTGCCAATCGTGTCCTCGTTGATTTGCTTTAGCGGGCTAAACCGGTGGTCGTCGTACGTGCGGCCGTACATGAGCCAATTGCTAGTCTCTTGATCTGTCTCGCGGAGTCTTGAGTCATCGAGCGGCCCAGGACGACTACTGCAGGAACTCAGAATGAGGACAGGCAAGAACAGCAAGGCAGCTACGTGGTGCTTTCCCATGACACGAATCTCCCGGCAAGAATTTTAAGGTCAACTATAACACCACGTGCTTGGGAGCGTTACGGACGTTTGGATGGCTCTGAAATTTGCACCACATAGATCGCCCAGACCTGCTTCGCCCAACGAGTGGGCTGCTTCTCGTCCGGGACGATGATGCGAAAAGGGCCTTCTGGTGCGGTCAGCGGTCTGCCGTTTTTCGTGTCCGCGAGCAAGATCCGTTTGTCGGTCAAAGCGATATCGAATTCAGCCATCGCAAAAAGGATCGAGGGTTGGTCTACCGACTCTACCAGGACGATGCTGCCCAGGTTTATTCGCCGCCGCTCTTTGCCGAAAACCGCACCCACGTGTTTCAGCAGCTCTTCCAGGGGCACGCCGGAGTAGATTGAGATTTTGCCGCCTGATCCCCTTACTTTTACCGTCATGTGTGGGAGCTTGGAAATATCGGAACGATCCATAACTTGCGGCGACCCGTCCAAAAGACTAACCGTAAGCTTTCCGTCGACCATCGTTCCGAAGGTCGACGGAGTCTGGCCGTGGACAACGGGAAGGAGCCAGCTAAGTCCGAGAGCGAGAGCCAAGGCCGCCGTGCGGTACGTTTCACGCCCTGGGCTGAAGATATCTGGCTCACGATTCGGTCCTCTCAAACACTGACGACCGGGCATGGGGACTGCCGGATGATGGAGTACGCCGTCATCTCCAACCGTCCCAGAACCCCGGCCTCGGCCCTGCGTCCGATCACTAGCAGATCCGCCTTCAGTTCTCCGCCCATCTCGGCCACAACTTTCGAAACTTCTCCCGTCTCCACACGCACACGCGCTCGCGCCCGGACTGCCTCCTGGAGCCGGTGAAGTGTTCCGCGGGCCTTGCTGTGCGCGTATTCCGTCGCACTCGCGGGAAGAACATGGACCACGGTAAGTTCAGCCTGATACTCCTCTGCCAAGCGAACCGCCCAGTCGAGCACCCGGGCGCTGGATCGCTTCAAATCCACGGCACAGAGAATCCGATGGCAGGTAACAGCTTCCAGGGGAGGCGCGTTTTCCAGATGGACCCCGGTCCAGATAGGGCAATCCGCGTCGTGCAGTACCTTGGCGCTGGTGGAGCCTAAAATCAAGCGCCGGTAAATTCCCATACCCCGCGTCGGGATCATGATGAGATCCGCGTGATTCGCTGCCGCACATTCAATGATCTTTCGTGCCGCTTCGCCATGATCAACCAACCTTTTCACGCGAAGATGCTTCAAGTCCTGGCCAAAGAAGGTGTCCAAGTGCGTCAACTGCGACGCATGTAAATCTTCGAGCGAGCTGTTGTAGGTGGCCTCGATTACGTGTAACAGGATCAGCTCTGCATCGAACCGGCCCACCAGCGCCTCCACAAAGGCGGCGGCGCCACGGCAACGGTCCGAAAAATCCACAGGGAAAAGAACGTGTTTGAGTTGAAACATGATCCTGGTTCTCTATGGCTCGTGCGTATCCGGCTCCGGCAGCTTGTCATTTGGTCCCGCGATCCAGATGTATAGCGCGGGTAGCAGAAAGATACTCATTAGCAGGACGGCCATCAGCCCGCCCACGATTACGATCGCGAAGGGACGTTGCGAATCCGAGCCAATGCCATGGGATGTCGCTGCGGGAACCAAGCCGAGAGACGCCACCAGCATGGTCATCAGAATCGGGCGGAATCGCAGGACAGCGCCTTCCTGAACGGCGTCCATAATCGAGTGGCCACGTGAGCGCAATTGATTGATGTACTCCAGCATGATCACGCCTGTCTGTACGGAAACTCCAAACAGCGCCAGGAAGCCGACGCCTGAAGAGACGCTGAAATTCGTGCCGGTCAGGTAGAGTGCCAGGATTCCGCCAATCGGGGCGGTTGCGACCGTGACCAGGATGAGCCCGGCCCACTTCATGGAAGAAAACATGGTGTACAAGATCACGAAGATCACCAGCAGGGTAAGCGGGATGATGATCTGCAGCCGCTTCTGCGACCGCTTTTGCGATTCGTATTCGCCGGCCCACTCCAGGCGATAACCTGGCGGCAGCTTCACGGTCTTGGTTACGGAGCTCATGGCTTCTTCCACCGCGCTGCCCAAGTCGCGGCCTCGGACGCTGTATTTGATGGCGACATAGCGCGAGTTGCCTTCGCGATAGATCTCGGATGCACCATCCTTGATGCTGACGTCGCAGAGTTGGCCTAGAGAAACGCGCTCGCCCGAAGGGGCCAGAATGCGGATGTCCTCGATCTGCTCGATGGTGCTGCGAAATTGCGGCTGGTAGCGCGCAACCAAGTCGTAGCGCTCCTCGCCTCGCAGCACTTCGGAAACGGCCTTGCCCCCGGTGGCGGTTTCAATGGCGTCCTGAACATCGGAGACGTTGATTCCGAATCTGGCCGCCTTGTCCCGATTCACAGTAAGGTTTAGGTTGGGCTGACCGATGACCCTGAAAATGCCGAGATCTTGCACGCCACGAATCTTACTCATGACGCCCATGATTTCGTCGGCCTTGTCCTCGAGCAACTTCAGGTCGGTTCCATAGATCTTCACCGCGAGTTCGCCTTTGACGCCGCTGACTGCCTCTTCCATGTTGTCGGCGATCGGTTGTGAAAAATTCCAAACGGCTCCCGGGATCTTTTCGGCCTCCTGACCCAGAGCTGCGATCAGTTGTTCCTTATCCTGGTGAAATATTGGCCGCCATTGTTCTTTCGGCCGCAAGTCGATGAAGTACTCGGTGTTGAAGAACCCGGTATAGTCCGTGCCATCGTCGGGCCGCCCGATCTGGCTCACGACTTCGCTTACCTCGGGGAACTTCGCGAACATAACCCGGGCCTCATTCATGACGCGAATGCCTTCGCTCGGCCCCATACTCGTCGCGAGCGTGCCGCGCGCCCAAATCGCGCCTTCATCCAGGTGCGGCAGAAATTCGGAGCCGATGGTTCGCGCCAGAAGTATGGTGCCAGCCAGAGTCACGAGGGCTGCGCCCGCCGTAGCCCAGCGCCATCGGATCGCCAATCGCAGAGCGGCGCCGTAAACCCGCGTGAGGAACGACATGAGTGGGTTGTGCCACTCCCGCGTGCCTTTGGGAAACACGAAGCTAGCCAGAACCGGAACAAGAAACATCGAGAAAAGGAGCGCGCCAGCCAGGGCGAAGGCAACCGTCCATGCCATGGGACGGAACAGGCGGCCTTCTACTCGCTGGAGCGTAAAGATCGGCAGGTAGGCGGTGATGATAATCGTGATCGAGTAGAAAACCGGACGTTGCACCTCGTGCGCGGCCCTCTTGATCTTCTGCGCCACGGTCTCTTCCGGATGGACGCCCGGGTGTGACAGCAAGCGGACGATATTTTCGACCATGACGATCGCGCCTTCGACGATCATTCCGAAATCCAGTGCGCCGAGCGAAAGCAGGTTGGCCGGGATATGCCGCAAATCCAGGCACAGGCAAGCAAACAGAAGCGAGAACGGAATGGTGAGAGTCACGATCAAAGCGCCGCGAATGTCGCCTAGGAAGATAAACAGAATGACGGAAACCAGAATGATTCCTTCCGTCAGGTTGCGGAGCACGGTATGCGTGGTCAGGTGTACCAGGTCGCTGCGATCCAGGTGCGGAACGATCTTTACGCCCGGGGGCAGGAAATGCGCGTTGAGGAAATCGATCTTCTCATGCAGCGCGGTGAGAACATTGTCGGCATCGGCGCCTTTGCGCAGCAGCACGATCCCGGACACGACATCGGGGTCGTCCACTACCTTTCCAGGTTCGTTGTGAATCGATTTACCCATCTGCCCCAGCCGGATTTTTGGCCCCTGCTGAACGATCGCGATATCGCGCACACGTACCGGGCTGCCATTCTGCGTTTTAAGTACGATGGCTCCGATATCTTCGGTAGATTCCACCAGGCCTACAGCCCGGACGTTAATCGCCTGTTCTCCGCGCTCAATAAAACTGCCGCCCGCGTTGACGTTGTTATTCGACAGCGCCTGCTCTACCTGCGCAATGTTGAGCCCATAGGAAATCAGCTTATTGGGGTCCACCTGCACCTGGTACTCGCGTGTAGCCCCGCCGAAAACCGAAACGTCCACCACGTCCGGCACGGACTTCAATTGCTTGACGATCACCCAGTCCTGGAGCGTCTTCAGCTCCATCACGTCGTAGTTCGGGTTGGTGCTCGCGAGGGTGAAAAAATAGATCTGGCCGACCGGACTAAAGTCGGCGCCCAGCGTGGGCTGGAGCCCATTGGGCAGATTGACCTGCGAAAGTTTTTCGAGAACTTTTTGGCGGTTCAGATCGTTATTCGACCCATCGTCGAAGGTCAGGTTGATGCTGGAAAGCCCCGCCAGCGACCAGGAGCGGAGCGACACCAATTGGGGCAGTCCGTTCATCTGCACTTCGATGGGAATCGTAACCTGCTGTTCCACCTCCTCGGCCGCGCGCCCCGGCCACTGCGTGATCACCTGGACGTAGTTGTTAGCCACGTCGGGATATGCTTCTACCGGCAGATTCTTGAAGGAGATTGATCCCCAGATAAGCAACAGAATCCCGGCACACAGCACCAGGAATCGATTGCGAAGCGCGAATTCGACGGACTTTTGGATCACTGTTCGGTACTCTTTTGCACTTCCCGGTCGAACATGAGCGCATCGGCCACCACTTGGTCCCCGGTCCGCAGACCGCTCATAACCTGCTCGGTTTTGTCCGCATTCACCGCACCGGCTTGCACCTCGGTTTTCCGGAACTGTTTATCGTTCAGCTTGACGTAGACCCAGTCCCGATCCTGGAGCCGCAACACGGCGGTGGACGGAACAACAGTGCGGGTTTGCGTCCCCTGCGAGACGAAATGCACCATGGCGAACATGTTCGGCCTCAGGATTCCGGCCTCGTTGGCCAGTTCGATGCGCACTTTCGCCGCCCGCGTGTTCGGATCGAGCAGTTTGGAGATGTTAGCAACACGGCCGGTAAGCCGGCGATTGGGATAAGCGTTCAGCTCGATTTCCGCGCGGTCGCCCACCCGAACGCGCGCCAGGTCGTTCTCGAATACGTCACACAGCACCCAGACATTAGATAGATCCGCAATCGTGAACAAGCTGGGCGAATTGTCCAGCGATTTTATGCCCGCCGCGGAAGTCACGTTCTGCTCGATGATCGTTCCCGCCATGGGCGCATGGATTTCGATTTGCGAGGACGGCTGTTGCGGATCTCCTCCGAGGATACGAATGTGTTCCTCAGCGGTCCGTGTGTCGATCTTGGCTCTGTTATAGGCATCCTGGGCGACCTCGAGATCCTTTTGGGCCAGCACGCCATGAGAATTGAGAACTTGAGCGCGATCCAGTTGGGTCTTGGTCAAGGTTTCATTCGCTCTGAACTTCTCCAGGTCAGAGATCGCCTGCGCCATGTCGGGGCTGGTCATAGTCAGCAGGAGCTGCCCTTTTTGCACGTCGTCTCCCAGGCGAGCCCGGATGTCGACCACGCGGCCCGAAGAAAGGGAATTGACTGGGTAGGTCCGGCTCACATCGGCGGCCACCACACCGTTAGCCAAAATCTGGTCGGATTCGCGCCGCGCAGTGGCTGGCGCTAAAGAGAACCGCTCCGGATTCGTGACCGTGACTACATTACGGTCTGCCACGGACTCCACAGTCGTCGCAGGCTCTATATTCGAGGCCTTTACGGCCTCACGCGAGCACCCGGTCGTCATCATCAGAAATGCGGCTCCTGTAAACAGGGAGCCTGCAAGTATCAAGTTAGCCTTCATGGATTCACCTCCTGGCCCACCGCTAAACTAAGCTGGGCCAACGCAGACCAATAACTGCCTACCAGGCCGACGTAAGTCACCTGCGTGTCCCGATAGGACTTTTGCGCGTCCAGAAACTCAAGCACAGTGGCGTTGCCTTGACTGTAAGAAAACGAAACTTTATCGCGGATGTCGGCTGACTCCTTCAGGTACTTGTCCCGATAGGGCCGCACCAGTGTGCGCACGCTTTCCACGGTGGCGTAAGCAGAGTCGACGTCACGATAGATTCCCGCTAACAGCGCATCCCGCAGGTGTCCCGTGCGAGTGACTTCCAGAGCGGTCCGGGCTTTCTCTCCCTGGTTTTTGTCGAAAATGCGAATGGGAATCGAGATGCTCGCGCCCAGCGTATTACTGTCGAACGGGTTATTGAATGAGGGATTGCGCGAGTACCAGCCGGCGACAACCGGATCGGCAGTGCCATTGGCGATTGCCAAGCGGTTATCGGCTTGGGCTTTTTCGATCGCGGTTTCGGCGGACCGCAGATCGGGACGATTTGCGGCGGCCGCTTGGCGCAGCTCGGGCAGCTGCATGATTGACTCTCTATACGCGAAGTCGCCTTCGACATCGAAACCGTCGACCGGGGTCCGGTCGTTGAGAAGCGCTAGAAGCTGAATCTTCGCCGTGCGGAGGTTGACGCGCGCGGTTGCCAGATCGCTCTCAAATTGGATGCGCTGGATTTCGACGCGCTGGAAGTCCAACTCAGAGATGTCGCCGGCCTGAAAGCGGGTGCGATTTGCCTCAATCGCCTGGTCGTAGGATTGAAGGCTGGCTTGCGTCAGGTCGACCAGCGCTTTCGCCTGCAAAGTATTCAGGAACGCGGTACGCACAGAGAATAGGAGGGTGCGCTGGAGATCTTCCTGATCGCTGGCGGCGCCGGCGGTGGCCAGCCGGGCACTATCGGTGCGCCGCTCGCGCTTGTTCTGGCGCTCAATCAGCTGGCTGACGCCAGGGGTTAAGACAATGCCGGTCAGTGGGCGCCAGACGCCCATGGAGGGAGCCAGTTGAAGCCCATCTTGACTGAGGTTGAACTGCGGATTGGGCCGCAATGCCGCCGTGATTTCGTTGGCCTTGGATTCTTCGACATTGATCTGGCCAGCCAGCACACTCGGGTTCTGCGCGAGGAAGCGCGACTTGATCTGCTCCCAGCTCAAGACACTACTCTGGCCATACAGGCCGTGCGCCAGGGCCACCACTATCAGCAGACTGCGCTTCATGATCCTCCTGTCGCGGCGCTCGCGCGCTGCGAAAAATCTCTAACATCCTGTTGCTATAGGGGGGGAATGAGTACCAGAGCAGGCTACAGCGAGCTCTTTTGGGTCACGCAGATGCGCGAAACCTAATAAAGAGAACTCGATGATGTATCTGCCTGGATTAGAACTGGGAGGGCGGGGCGCGAGGACGGAAATTGGACTGGGACAGCTCCTCGCGCGGGAGTTGGCTTCGAGGCGCCAGTAATTCTAAGAAACGATCCTCTCCACGAGTGGAATCTGCTGGCGCAACGAGCTGCGTGCGTTCGTCCGAGATTGCCAGCAGGGATAGATGCGAATGCGGGGGCAGAACGCCGTTGGACGATCTTCCGTGGCCTAACAGAGCCTTAAAGTCTGCCAGATTTCCTTCATGAAAGAGGCCCGCACCATCATTAATCCAGACTCCGATCGGCTCTCTGGACACAGGTTCCAAGATGACTAGATCGCGATCGTGGTCCCCATCCAGGTCGCGGCTGCTTAGTTCGACAGTCGCGCCGGGGCTCATGAAACGGAAGGTGGTCTGCTCGAAGGCCCCTAATGAGATGCGGACTTCCTGGGCGTACCCGTTGGCGTCGTGGCCGGCAGACCGGGCCGTCGCCAAGTCGGCATTCTCGTCGCCGTTGAGATCCGCGAGTACCCAGCCTGACACTGCGGGCGCATCGACCCGGCTTGGTAAATGATGGATTTCCGGAATTGTGGCAGCGAAGGTCAACCCGCCTCCCGCCAAGGTGGCGAGCAGCAGCCGCAGCATCCGAGAGTTGGAAGGTGGCAACACGCCACTTAAAGTATATCCCGAATGTGTTGACGGGATCGAGCGTGTGTTATAGCCTGATCGCTGATGAGCGGGAGCAAACAACTGACCTTATGGCAGCGCTGGGTCCGGCACCCGCAGAAGATCTGGCTCCGAAGGGCGCTTTTTCAGGTGCATCTATGGAGCGGGATCGCGCTCGGGTTATATATCTTGTTGATGAGCGTAACCGGCGGCGTACTGGTCTATCGGAACGAGCTTTACCGAGCAGCCACGACAGAACCAATCCTCTCGAAGGGTTCAGGGCCACGCTTGACGGATGACCAGCTTGCGGCGGCCGCCATGCACTTATATCCCGGCTATCAGGTTGTGAAAATCTCCCGAGCGCCGAATCTCGATCTGGCAGTCAACATCGGGATGCGCCGGGGCAATCAGATCAAGACGCGGGCGTTCGATCCTCGGAGTGGCAGCGACCTTGGCAATACGGTCTCAACCGGTTACTTGCTCGTGTCAGAACTATTGGATCTGCACGACAATCTGCTGGCCGGAAGAACCGGCCGCGAAGTGAACGGCGTGGGCGCACTCGCCTGGCTCATGGTGGCCGTGACGGGTCTGGTGATCTGGTGGCCGGGCCTTAAGACATGGCGTCGCAGCCTGACGATCTCTCGCGCGTTGGGCTGGAAGCTCTTCAATTGGCGCTTGCACAGCATGATCGGCTTCTGGACCCTCGGATTCACATTGGTGTTTGGGCTTAGCGGCGTCTATCTCGTTTTCCCCGATTTCTTTCAGGATCTCGCCGACTGGATCGAGCCGCCCACTGCCGCGAATGCCGGGCTACGTATTGTCGACAAATTAATTTATTGGCTCGCCTATTTGCACTTCGGCCGTATAAACGGCATAGGGATCCCTTGTGCAGGCCCAGGACTCTGCGATCAGACTACGAAGGCGATTTGGGCGCTATTCGGGCTGGCACCCGCGGCGATGTTCGTAACCGGCGCGATTATGTGGTGGAACCGCGTACTGCACCCGCGTTTGGCAAGCGGCCGCCGGCCCGGCGGAGCAATTGTGCGCGGCACGCGCGAGGCTGCAAACTAGGAGCAGATGAATGGTTTAAACGCGATCTTCACCCGTGGTACTTCCAGGTGACGCAGCCGACCTATGCCGCGGCGCAGTTAGCTTCCGATCGCATTCATCGCCAGTTGGCGACTCACTCCACCTCGCAGCAATCCGTCGAGCGCGCCGCAAAGCTGCCTGATTCGGCGACCCTCGCCGCTTTGATCGATGCCGCGTTCTGGACCAGTCTCCGCCGGGAAGAAGGTTACATTCCCCGTATTTCCCTCGCGTTCGTTGCGCCGGGGCAATCGGATGATGCGGTGGCGTTTGCCACCTCGCTTTCGTTGGCACCGAAGGACCTGACCAAACTCGCCGCGGCGGTGGACAGGGCCGGTCTTCATCTCGGCGTTTGGCCGCAACAGGATGAGTTGCGCGTTTGGGGCATTACCCGCAGCCTTCCTGCGCTGTGTCTGGTTCTGGAAGTGGTGCTTCCTGGTTTGCTGGTGGTGAAGCAGAGCCCTTCAGAGGATTCCGGAAAGTTCATAAACATCGCTGTAGTCCAGGGAGACGAGATCAAGATCATCGATCCGCAGGCGGCCAGCAGTCCTGCCTATCCGGCGTTACTCACTTCACTGCAATCGCAGTTCGCCACAGGCTCGGCAGTGAATGTTTTGTTGCAGCTTGCAGTTTCGATCCGGATGCACGGCCGCGGCGGCCTGCTGCTGGTGGTGCCGGTGGGTTCAGATGCCTGGACCGAATCCATCCTTCAACCGATCACTTACTCGGTTGTTCCCGCATTCTCCGGGCTTGCGGACCTCATGCGAAAAGATGCCGGAAAGAAGCAGGACCGGCGATGGGAAGATGCACTGGGCCGCGTCGTGGATGAAATCGCGGGCCTGACAGCCGTAGACGGCGCGACGTTGATCAACGCAGATTACGAGTTGCTGGCATTCGGCGCCAAGATCGTCCGCCGCAAAGGTTCTCCGCAAGTGGGCCAGGTTACTGTAACGGAACCGATAGAAGGCGGGACTCCCGTGATTGCCGAGCCGGCTCAGTTTGGCGGCACTCGCCACTTGTCGGCCGCTCAGTTCGTTCACGATCAGCGCGACGCGATCGCTCTTGTCGCTTCACAGGATGGCCGGTTCACGGTGTTCGCATGGTCTGCCAGCGAAGAAATCGTTCACGCGCATCGAATCGATGCCCTGCTGCTCTAGGACGCTGCCTTTTTGCGATTGGCATCGAGCCGCGAGTTAACCAGCGCGACAATTCCGTCGATCACCGGGTGGCTTAGACCCTTCTGCTTGGCGATCAATTGCACCAGCATGTCGGGGCGCTCGATATACGGCGCTCCGTTGTTGAGCGCGCGCGCCGCTGAAGCCGGACGAACCAGCGATTGCGCGGCAGCGGCGTACTTCTCGAACGGCACCAGATCGTTCGGGTTGGCCCCCAGCTTCACGCACAAACCGTTGACGAACTCATAGACGGAGCGCGAAGTCTCAAGGTCACTGTGCACCGCTTCCTGCGTGGTGCGTATGCCATCTTGGGTGATGCAGCGGTAGTTGCCGGAGAGCAGCATCGCCCACTTCGCCAGCGGCACGAAGATTGAATCGTGCACCTTCAGCTTCACCGGTAACTCTACCTTGCCCTCTGATGTGTCGAAGCGTGCTACTTCGATGTCTTTCTCCAGCTGGCGAAGAATCGCGGTAGATTTGTCATCGTCGAATCGCGCGACCTTGAAGTTGGTAGGCAGCGTCACCATCAGCACGTTGACGGGCTCGTCGGGGGGGCGGATCGCCTGCGGGTCCGGACTGTTGAGCGTCATGCATTTGGGATCGAAATTCTCCCAGACCGTCGGATCCGTGTAGGCGGGCTTGAGCGCGTCATGGTCCAGGCCGGGAATGCGCCTTATATAGGGAAGCGGCGGCATATTCATAATCGACATGCAAGGCACGCGCGATTTCGCCACTGCGTCGAGCAACTCTCGTACGCCCGCCGCGCGATATTGCGGCTCCATCATGCACAAGCCGACGAGGTCGTAATCCTTTGGATTGACGCCGGCCGCTGGTCCAGCGGTCGCCTTGCCCGGAAGCTTGCGCGAATCGAGTACGACCGGATCTTTGCGCCCTTTTATCGGCAAGCGCACGCGAAAACCTTCAGCATTGATTAAATCTGCTTCCGCTGGCAGGCAAACCAGATGAATCGTGTGGCCGCCAAACAGCATTTTGGAGGCGAGGAGCGAGCCGTAGGACGCGCCCATAAGTAAGATGTTGTATGGCATGACTATACTGTACTGAATGTTGCCCGCCAAAGATCTCGGCGCTCCGTCCGCGCGGTGACCGGTGGTCTTTTACTCCCTCTAGCCGTTTCTGCGTTTCGGCGGCTCGTCACCTCCAGCGCTTCGACCGAACGTCGTCCGGCTCATATTGCTGACCGTGCTCGTCTGGGCTCGATTGGGTTGGTGGATTACGTCGCGTCGAAAGGGCTAGGCTTGGACGGCAAACCGTTACGCGCATTCCGCGTCACTCTATAGAATCCGGTCATGCCGTGCCGGAAGCGGTCATGCGGCCGATCGATCTATTGAGCGACGCCGCGCTTGCCGTGATGATCTCGTCCTGGGAATGCAGCTCGAGCGCGCCGTGTGGCCGGCCGGGGATCGTAATTCTAGCGGTGGGAATTTCGTTGCTACGATCGCGAGTCCTCTTACGCTCACGCCCCTGATTGCCTACCTGCGTTGACCGGTGCAGACGAATTGGTGTGCAAATGGGATGATATGCTTCCAACATGATCCACCGAATCATGAATCTTGTCCTTGCCACCGTCGCATTGATCGTCGTGGCGGTCTGGCCCTCGGCTCAGGCGCAAGCGCGTAAGCCGACGCCGCCCAAGTCGCTGCGGCTGTATGTCCTCGATTGCGGGAAGATCACGGTGGCCAATGGAGACTCGATGGGATTCAAGCCGGGCGAGCTGGCCACGTCCAACATGGTCACTCCATGCTTCCTGATCGTCCACCCCCGCGGCACCATGGTGTGGGATACCGGTGAGATCCCCGATAGCGCCTTCAAGAGCGGTGTCGTGCCGCAGACCGCGGGCGCATTTACCGTGGATCGTCCCCTGCTTCCTCAGCTCGCCGCCATTGGCTACACACCTGCCGATATCACTTATCTGGCGCTTTCGCACTATCATGGCGATCACGTGGCTAATGCCAATGCCTTCGCGGGATCGATCTGGATCGTGCAGCAAGGCGACCGCGATGCGATCTTCGCCCCCAGGCGCAGCAATGAAAAAAAATTGGGAGCCGTCGCGGACGCGGCCTACTTCACGGATTTGGCCAAGAGCAAAACCCTGCTGCTCAAGGGCGAGGATCACGACGTGTTCGGCGACGGCACCGTGGTCATCAAGTTTACGCCCGGCCACACGCCCGGTCATCAGTCCTTATTCTTGAAGCTGGCCAAGACCGGACCGGTGCTGTTGTCGGGTGATCTGTATCACTATCCCGAAGAGATCACCTACAAGCGCATCCCATCCTTCGATTTCAACAAAGAACAGACCGCCAAGAGCCGGGCCATGATCGAGGAGTTCGTCAAGAAAAACCACGCCCAGTTATGGATCCAGCACGATTACACCGCTGGGATCAAGCGCAAGATCGCGCCGGAGTTTTACGAATAGAGTGGATTAGCTCGCGGCAATTGACACCAGAACTCCGAGAACACCATTTGAGCAACCTTCCTGAGATCCGCCCCGTAATTGGTATCGACCTGGGCACCACCAACTGTGCGCTCGCCTATTCACAGGCCGGCGGCATAGAGTTATTTCCAATTCCGCAATTCGTTCATCCGGACGAAGTTCGCGAAGAACCACTGCTGCCATCGTTCTTGTTCCTGGAAGATCCGCCAATTGTCGGAGTGCTGGCGCAGAGAAAGGGTTTGGACAATCCTGGGCGACTGGTGTCATCGGCGAAGTCCTGGCTTTCTTATGCCGGCGTGGATCGCAATGCTGCGATCCTCCCGGTTACCGCGCCGGAGGGCGTAAGCAAGATCTCGCCTGTGGAGGCGTCGTCGCAATATCTCAGATTCCTGCGGGAAGCATGGAACAAGAAGAGGACAGACGCTCCTTTTGAAACGCATCAGGTGCTGGTAACCGTACCAGCATCCTTTGACGCCGTGGCCCGCGATTTGACCCTTAAGGCCGCCGAACAGGCAGGCTATGACAAGGTAGTCCTGCTCGAAGAGCCGCAGGCTGCTTTCTACGCATGGATCGCGCACAATCCGGATTGGCGAGAGCAGGTCGCGGTTGGTGATCTGATCCTGGTGATCGACATCGGTGGAGGCACTACTGATTTCGCGCTGATCTCGGTCGAAGAGGACGCGGGCCAGATCTCGCTGCGCCGCATTGCCGTCGGCGATCACATTTTGCTGGGTGGCGATAATATCGACGCTGCGCTGGCTCATCACGTCGCCGAGAGTCTTCCTAAACTCGACGGGACGCAGTTTCATGCCCTCTACCAGCATTGCCGATTAGCCAAGGAGCGTTTGTTGGCGGAGGACAACCAAGAAACCAAGCTGCCCATAACAATTCTCGGCCGGGGTACGAGTGTTGTCGGCAAATCCCTGAAATCGACGCTGGCCCGTTCTGATATCGTGCGCATCCTGACGGATGGATTTTTGCCAGCCGTTTCAATCGAGGAAGAACCGGACGAGCAGCCAACGGCGCTCACCGAATTCGGCCTTCCATATGCATCTGATCCAGCCATTACGCGTCATTTGGCACACTTTCTCCGCCGTCAGTCTGCCACTCCGACCCACGTATTATTCAATGGCGGCGTATTCCGCGCGCCCTTCGTGCGGGAACGAATCGTAGAAATCCTGGATCATTGGTTTCCCCGGCCGATAACGCCACTGGCGAGTGGGGATCTCATGCGTTCCGTGGCGCACGGCGCCGCCTACTATGGTTTGGCGCGGCAGGGGGAAGGGGTGCGGGTGCGGGGCGGCGTCCCCCACAGCTACTACATCGGTATCGAAGCGGTGGCGCCCGCCGTACCCGGCAGACGCCCCCCGCTGAAAGCCCTGACTGTGGTGCCTTTCGGAATGGAAGAGGGCACCGGATATACATTTGCGGACCGCACGTCCGTCTTGAGCGTGGGTAAACGGGCGCAGTTCCGATTCTTCCAATCCAGCGAAAGAACACAGGATGCGCCCGGTTCTTTGATCGAAGAGATCGATTCCACGATGGAGGAACTTGCCCCCATCGAGGCATTGCTATCGAACGACGTCAATGAGAACGTCCTCGTAACCCTGGAGAGCCTGGTAACAGAAACCGGAATGTTGGAGCTGTGGTTTGTCGCTCGCGACGGGCGCCGGTGGAAGCTCGAGTTCAACGTGCGTCCTAAGAAGGAACGCTCGCCGTCCCAACGGGTCTAAGCCCTTGCGGGACGGGACCCGTTGCGAGTTTGCCGGACTGGATGTCTAGGCCAGCGCTTTTCCGTATAGCACGAGCAAACGGTTCCACGCCTTCTCGGCTTGCTCCATGTTATAGACGTTGGTATCCGGCGGACACCAGCCGTGCATTGCTGGGTACACTTCGATCTCCGCATTCAAGCCCGCCTTGGCGAAAGTGTCCTTCAATACGGTCTTATCGTTCGGAGCCTGCTTGTCATCGCTCTCCGCGATCGCAATGAGGAACTGAGCCTTGCTCTTCGCTGCCCCCGGCAAGTTGGCCACCAGATTTGCGCCATGGAAGGTTGCGACGGCACCGACACGATCGGGCACGGTCGCCACCGTGCGGAACGCAAGGAACCCGCCCATGCAGTACCCCTGGGTTCCGATTTTGCGGTTTTTCGCGACCGACGCCTGCTGGTCCAGCCATCCGATGAACGCCTTCGCATCCGTCGTGGTGGTCGACTCGGCCAGAGCCTGCATGAGCGGCATTACCTGCGCAATGGGGGTTGCGGCGCCGTTCGCGGCAGTCGGAGCTTTCTTCTGGCGGTAGAACGGATTCACCACCAGCACTGAATAACCCGATTCGGCAAGCCGCTTGCCCATCTGGCGGAACGCCGGCCGCAGCCCGAAGATGTCCGGCCACACCAGAACGCCTGGGGCGGTGCCGGTAGCGGGATGCACGAAGTAGCAATCCGCCGAGCCGTCGGGCGTCTTTATGGTCACGTCCGATTCGGTTACGGCAGCCGCGTTCGCGACTTTCGGAAGCATCATGGCGATGCCTGCGCCCAACATGACGCCGAATTGCTTTCGTGTCACCAGACCTCGAGCCTCGTATTGCTCCAGTTCTTCCTTAGAATGATCCTGATCGCACATATTGCCTCCTTGTACGCGTACCTGCATATTCTATCTCCCCCAGGTCTCGTGTGGGTACCGAGGCGAGTGAGTTTTCTTAAGGACGGAAATCGGTCATACTGCTTTTGAAGGGATTCATGCTTGACCACCTTTAACAAGGCCATGTTGGCCACTGGCGCCATCGCCACACTTTTGAGAAAATCGCGCAAAACCGGCGCGTCGCAATTGTTCCTGAAGCGCTCGATGGTTTACGCCGCGCCCTTTGCGCTCGCTCTGGTTACGACAATCACCGCCCAGCAGCCGCGCGCGGTGGACGCTAAAGTTCTTAAGACCGCCGGCACAGCCAAAGACGCCATGCCGGGCACTTGGCTCACCTACGGCCTCAGTGAAACGGAACAGCGCTACAGCCAGTTGAAACAAATCGACGAGACCAACGTCGGCAAGCTTGGGCTGGCCTGGTCAGCGCCGCTCACGGCGGCGGGAGGCCGCGGAGGCACGGAAGGCACGCCT